>Ga0307512_10000162_pt1 | contig 89156 bp, 91 predicted proteins | sample 14_EM_MG_FD_200267 | JGI IMG/M metagenome (GOLD analysis project Ga0307512, IMG submission 200267) | Populus trichocarpa ectomycorrhiza microbial communities from riparian zone in the Pacific Northwest, United States - 14_EM | ecosystem: Host-associated > Plants > Roots > Unclassified | place...
GAGGTAAAGGCACCTTTTGGCAACGTGGTGATAGTGGTGGAAGTGATGGTGATGATGATGATGGTAGTTTGGCAGCAAAAGTGAAAGTAGGAAGGAGGGCGGGAAGGCGGAAGAGACCAAGCGCTTCTGTGTGGTGTGGGCGCAAGCTGTGCTGTGCTGTACTGAAGACGCAAGGTGAATGGGTGAAATCAAGTGAAGGAATATGTGATGAGTGAAAGTAAGCGGATGCCAGTGCTGGTGCGCACCAACCCCCAACAAGACAAGACTAAACAACTTGAAAACCCCAAAACTGGGACTCGCTGCAACTGCGGATGAGGAGTTGGGACCCGGTATGAACGTTGGTTGACCGAAGGTCACAAGGACTGCCGATGGTTTTTTGGTGGGACACGACTGCTCGCCAACCCAACCAAAAGAGCTACTAATTCGGGCGACAGGAGACAAATAGTGAAGTCTATGATCGGGACGCGCGGTGGGCAAAGGATGGTTTCCTGAAGAAAAAGTGGAGAGGTGGTGGGTGATACTTAGTCCGGAGTTCTAGTGCAGTTGGCGGTACGGGCGGGCTACCACTTGCCGCAGCATGGGTGATGACAACGTAGCTTCGTGCGACCAGGCGAGCTGAAAGCTAAGTTGTAAAAAAACTCAAATAGGAGAGACAAGAAAACACATTCGGGGGAATTATTATTAGGATTCGCAGATGAGAGGCGAATGAGACAGAAGCAGGAATTTGGGCTGGGTGAGGATAATGATGACGCTGATGATATTGGATTGTGAATGGGTTTTGGTTTGGTGTCTGAGGAAAACTCCTCAGCGAATGAAACCCGTCCGCAGAGGTGAGTTGGTTGAACACATCGAGCCGGGGTTCGGCTAGACGCGCAGCGGATAAGCAACGCTGTGTTCCGTGTTAGTAGCCACAAGACAAAGCAAAGTCTCTCTCCCTCTCTCTGATGAAAGCTGCTGAGAGAGGTATGGGGCAGCGACAGAAACACTATCATCTAATTGCACGGCAGACGTGGTGATTTCCTGGTTGATCATGAATACTGCAAACAAACTCCCCCGATAATACATAGTACATGTTAAGTACCTTATTAAGTGATACATGATTTTACGAGCAGCAATTTGGAAGCGCAGGAAGGTGTCCAGGAACAGCGGTGGAACACCGGCAGCGGTCACATTCTGAAAGGCGTCCTATAACTGCCATGCCAGCTTATACCCAGACGGTGCACTCTATCTACGTCACACGCTGCCACCCAGCTACTGGTCGTCTAACTGTGAGGCACAGCAGCCCTCTTTGTTCGGAATTACCCGCGGACTTCCCAACCCGCAAGCATCACACACTCTCTCATCCTATCAACCCACCTTTGGAGCCTTCTTTTCATCGGAGAATCACCCATTACGGTGTATACGCGATTACCGCATGCCCAATTATCTATCGGTTCCTGGCGATTTTCGTATAGCTGGCGACTCAAACGTACGATGTTTTGTTTGCTTTTTCTTATTCCTGGAGGGCATAATCTCGTGGCGAACTCTGACAGACCCCCCTCCCCAGCAGAATTTCTTCGTGGTGATGGACCAGGCCCGGGCGCCCATCCCACCATCAAACGAAGAAGAAACACTTTGCTGGGCATGACCCGACAACCAAACACTTGTCACCGACCGCATCAACACTAGCCGTACCTAAATCGACACGGCTCAACGCTATAGTCGTCATCATCCAGTTTCATACTCTACGAACGTTTGCTTCGCCACGCTGAACTCGAAAGCTGAAATGGCGCTTATCGACACACCCGGCAAAGAGCAACTTCTTTTTTGCACTACCTTCTCAATTGCAGGCTTGGATACCTAGAGCGCAGAGTGCACCCTCGAAAGTACGGCTCTTACCGTATTAACATCAAAATATACTTGATCGGTGGCGCCTGCATGCTACCCAGTACTGAGTACATATGCAAAGAAGGTTCACTCTTCCGCACTCAAAAAACACGTTTCACGAGCCCACAAACCTGCGCGTCTGTTTCGATGCACAGCCTCCCTAGCATCCTCCAATCAGCAATCATGGTTGGAGGGTGCCTTTTTAATCTATTTCTCTATTGTTACCGCCTGCAACCACAATCAAGTCTGATTCCGGAGTATTGGGGCGTCTGGTGGTGGTGGGGCAGTTACCGCTGGCGCAATAAACAACGATCTCTCCACCTTGTGCCCTACCGTTTCTAATTGCGCCACGGCCTTACATACTCAATAAACATACGGATAATAGTCACTCGCCTCGAATGTCAATCGCGAGATAATCCGCGTGTAGCTCGTCTCTTTGAATACATATATTTAAGCGAGAAACGGGGAGTTTCTTTTATTGTTAAAGATTGTAACGGTGGCGAAGGCAGTGGTGATAGTCTGGTGGATGATGATGGTGTGCTAAAGGGTTGTGGTGTTCTCATCTGTATCCTGCCGCGTTCGAACATTCTTTGACGATTTCAGGATCTGCATGACCCCTCCGCATGATGCCGATTCCCTGATTCGATCAACACAACTCACAGAAATTCTTCAGGCCTATATCGCAGCACCTGCCGCGTAGGTACTCGAGGTTTACCGACGTGGCCCAACTTGACCTGTTGAGAAGAAAGCAAGAAAATAAAACGGCCATGATCCCCAGAATCTGAACCTGTCAAGCGCAAGTGGCAATTTCAACCAAGGTTAGCGAGATAAACAACTAATTTCAAGAATTCACCATACAACGAACTGGGATAACTTACATCGGACCTGGACCTGGACCTGGACCTGGACCTGGACCTATTAGACCTAACCTTGTAGGGCAATATGTGAGCTAAGTCCACTAAGTCCACAGCTTCTCGAGTGCGTCTTCTCATGGCGCTACAACTCCGAAACCGGCAATCAAATGGCTTACGACTTCCGCTTTTGGCGCGCCGTATTCCTGTGGCACAGTGAACCCAAGAAAAGCAAAGGAAACACACTCTCATCCCTATTCCCACTTCCCCGCGTCGCCTGCAGAAAAGCATCTGTCACCTTGTTATTCTTCAGGCAGGTATTATCAATATGAGACAAAATCAACGCACAGCCACTGGTGCATACATCGAACAAAGCGCGCCTGAGGGGATTTTATCGCCTGCCCGCGATGTGTTTTTGGACATCAGCGATGAAATTATCAAGAATACGACTCGACTTCCAAAGTTCTTCACAGTGGAAAATAGGTTGGACGTTTTAGGTCAAGTGGTAATTGGTTTTTGATTCCGGCTGGGCTTAGCGGCGCGGAGTCGGCGCATGTTCTACAAATGTTGTGTGCGACAGTGCGGCCAACAGAGTGAGGTCACGCACTCTCAGACTCGTTACCTTGCCCATCTTAGTTTAGACTGTGTTTTTCCAGCCGCTGGATAAAGTGGTGACAAAGGTCTACTCGACACGAACGGTTGAACCATGATCCCGGTACTTCATATCCCTCCGTACGGTACTCATGACCGGTATTAAGGGAAACAGCACCAAGAACGGATTGCTCTCCCTTCGGAATCGGCAACATTCGGACCTGTTTGGATACAGTTCCTTCTACGTTCCAGTGCCCGTGAGTGGGACGATGATAGATGCGACCGCCAGAGACACGCAGACGATGTCGGTACCTAGCTAGAGTGACTATTGTCGAATAAAACCTGGCTTGAGCCTCGTTTCGTACAAACGTGATGAGGCGCGCGGATATGGCTATGAGCGAAGTCATGACCCGGTGAAGCAAACACACAACGAGTACATATGCGCACCCATTTTGCTTTGCATATTACAAGCAATACATACAACATCACCGACCCCGCCACCGCCACCCCCCGCTCCCTTCCTCGGACCGCGTGAATGCATTTCTCTGGTCAGTGAAGTCTGGGGAACCGCGCTGAATTGGTAGCGCTCGCTCTCATCCGTTCCACCCAGGTACATGATACACACAGGACAAATTGAAGTATAGCAATATGTACCACACTTTCGACATACCTATCCGCTGCAAAAATACCATAATGATACATGAGCGATGGCGCTTACATTGCTGTGCCTTCCCCTGGATCGAGTATTTAGCTTAAAGTCAGTACTCGACAACTTCCGTGCACGTGGTTGGTCATGGCTCTGATGGATGCTAAGTACCTATTTTAACGGCTATAGGAGTTGATTGATCTTCAAGGATTTAGCTTAAGCACTGGAGAATACATATGTATGTGGTTGGTAGTTGCATTCAGCCAGATGGGGTGCATGAACACACCAGATCATGATTTCGTCTTGCACACACGCCCAACTTCCGCGCAACGTTCATCAATTCAAGCATCATAGCCGCGGGAAATGAGTGAGCGAGAGGCGTTTTTATCACACAGCATAGGCTACCTCAAGATAGGTAGTAGTGGGGCGAGTTGTATGAGTCCGTGAGCGGCGCGGATGTCGTGGATACCCAAGACTCGATCACCGACACGAGGTAGACGTGGTTGTTGTTTTGATGGTGGGGGCTAGTTTTAGCAATCCAACACACAAGATCCGTACGATCAGAAAACCCAGCAAACCGGAGAGACACAGACAGGAAAAAGGAATGTTGTTCGGTTAGGTAGAGATCGACCAACGTTAGCTGATTGTTGCTTGCTGCTGCACGGCTTCAACCGTCACAAAGGGCTGCAGAATCTCGCGGACAGAGAGATACGATGGATGAATGGCGATTTCCCGGATTCAACCGCTAGCTCACTTTCTCCTTGTCCTCCTCTGCTTCTCTCCTCTTGGCAGTGAGCGCTTGGTGCAATCGGATCTCCGTTTGATTATTATTACTTTTCTTTCTTCGTTCGCCAGCAATCTATTTTCTATTGAGGGCTATTATTCCTATGGGAGGTGTAGGGACTAGGGTGGAAGAACGGGGGAGATGGGACTGGGTACTCCACCTGGACGTAGGCGTGGCGGCTGGAGAATAACCTCATCCGACGAAGCGGCAGGCAGGTTGGGGGGTGGTTGGTGAGATCAAAAACTCATCTTCCAGCTGCCGAGGTGCATTCAGTTGGGGATTCATCATCCCAGTTACATAGAGTACGCGCCACTTTCAATATATGCAAGGTGCGGAATCGGATGTTCTTTCGGCAGGAGGTTGCATTTGAGCGCTTTCAACCTCGATCTAAGATTCATAAAAAAATAAAAAATGCTTGTGAACGGGTTAGGGTTTTTTTAGTTTTACGCCAAACCCCACGGGCTCAGGAGGAGGCAGACAAGAGCGAGAGTCAAGAGGAGAGGCGCTTGTGACAGAGGCATCCAGATGGCGAATGATGATGCTAATGGATGCCTAACCACGAGGCCCGGGTATTGAGTTACATATACAACAGAATAACCGGATTCTTCTTCTTGCCGCGGCCCTGCTCTTCGCCCTCACCGGACGCCGGCGTACAATAGAAAACAAGCGAAGATGACTTCAGGTGGCGCTTGACTACTTCCGGTTGCACCGCGAACACACCCCCTCTCTCATGCGCAAGCGCAGGTGACGGGATCGGAGAAAGGGCGGTGATGTAACTGTAACAAGTAGTGGGGTTTTGTTGGTTCAAAATATGCATGTTGGGTTTTGTAGCAGGGGGATGAATAAGTATCTCTTTCTCTTTCTCACTCTCCCGCTCCCAGTTTTTGTTGCTTGCTCAGCTGCTGTGTTGTGAAGAGGGGCGGACAGTTGTGCGGAAGCTGAATGTGCGATTGAACTAACTGCGTGTTAGTTAGGCGCACCTAATTAGGCTGGATGGGAATTGGGAGCAGGTAGTACTAGTGGCTTGCCTGAATTGGCGGTCGGCCGCAAAATGTGCTGAGTGAGAAAGAAAATTGTGCACGTAGAGTAAGTACATCAATGAAGATGAGTGAGGCAATATGATTAATCTCATAGTACAGAGTGTGCGCTTGCGGAAAATATGGCAAAAAACCCATGGATCAAGCCAGCTTTTCCAGGCTTAGATCTGCACTATCATGGTGCATATCTATCGTTACCAACCTGGGGCTGAGCTAGGCTAGCTAGGGGGAGGGGTGAAGCGTTAGTTTCAGGATCGATAACATTATACCGCGGAAATCGAGTTTGGGGGATAGCGCAGTAGTGGGAGTGCGGTTATACACTAAGCTGAGCTGAAACTTCACTTTTCATCGTAATAAGAGAGGTAAGTGTATAGGCTTTTCCCCGGAACGGTCAGAATGGAATTATTCGCTGATTTGTTTTGATTATCATACTTTAGACGTCTTGAAGGACCCGCATTTCTCTTACTAAAAATCCTGATGCACTAAGTAAATGCAGTCAGACATTCCAGACCGGCGACGACGGGTGAGAAGGGCCAGAAGCGCATGCGCACCCGCCTCCTCCAGATCTGGTGTGTTTATCCGCAGCGAATGAACTTGGAAGGGAGAAAAGGAGGTATGTATTGCATCCACCACCATTAACGAGCGTCATATCTCAAGCCCAATTTTGCTCTGTCGAGCTAGTTGTGTGTTGTCCAATCAACTCCTTACGCCGACACAGGTCACACGTCCCTCTCACGAGCTCGATTATCGCGGCGTGCGGTATTGGCTCATTTCGACCCCTCTGGCCTTCCTCCCCCCATTGCAAAGGGATGGAGGCTAGCACATTCATCAGCACTATTTTCCAGCTCTGGGATGCACGGAGAAACTTCGGATACTCAAGTATTATAGCGAGAGCTAGCGGGTAGAGAGAAGGAAATTAGGCACCGTGCCGCGGATACGTAATTGCCGCAATACGGTGTGTTTCGGCGATATCAGATTTTATTTTTTTCGCGGTCTCGTCTGACTACTCTGGATAATGACGATAATACTATCCCAGGTAGTACAAACGCGGAAATAAGGCAGTCAGTTATTCCTCGAGGCAAAATTTCGGGGTGTGGGTAAAGTACAGCGAGCGTGTGTGCAAGTACGTCAGTGTGATGCATCTGTCGTAGTGAGTTGAACCACCGACAAAGTCGATATTGCATACGTATTGTATTATCGGTGATTGTGGTGGGTGTATCGGAGGAGTGGTGCAGTCTCAGTGCAATCCGTGCCGCACTTCTGCGGCTACGGCGGGCGTTGAAGGGGTGGGATATCGATTTTTGCACTTCTGTATTACCCCCTCTTTCTGCTGTGTTGCCGGTTGGGGAAACGAAAAAACAGCAGAAGAGTTACTGCTAATCCCGCTTCCTTCCTCGTTAAGAAGAAAGAAACGGAATGCTGAAAGAAAATCTACGATGTGATATAATATGCTGCACTGTTCGGCGCCGTGCCGCTTATATGCTTCTACAGGACCCCAGCTATAATGTAAGTTGGTGCTGCATGTCAAAGAAGGCATATGGAAGATTCGGCCACCTCTTCGCCGGTTTCAGCAGAATAGAATGCAAGGATGACCCCTTCCTGAGTATCCGCGTCTCTGACATATTCATCATCATCAGCGCGACCGAAACTTCTCTATCGGCCGGGGAACCGGGGAAGGGGGAGAGCGGGCCCGACGCAGGTGGATGACACACCATGGTTCCTGTGTCACGCCACAGGTATTCTAATATGGCGATAAGGGCGTTTGTTTCACTTCGCCATCGGGGAACCGGCAAACATACATGCATGCTCACTCGTACGTTGCTACGGTTTGAGATTTATGTGTGGGGTTTTCTCTCGCATTGTCAGGTGGCTAGACGAACAAGTAAAAAAAATTTCGTTCTCCGCCGCATGCCGCACGTCGGTATGATGCACAATAGAGCGGCGTTGTTGCGAGTGGGCGCCGCACGAGATTGTCATTTGTGGGACACAACGGATCACTCGATGTTGGAGTTCGCAAATTACTCCCGTATAGGGGGTCACATCTGGAACTGAGATTCCCATCTCTTTCTTATTCCTCTGTTTCTTGTGAGCTCTCATCGCCGTTGGTGGCTTCTACGGTGTCCGTCCGTCATAATCCACCCAGGCAACCTCCAAAAACAACAGTATGAGTTACAATCGAATACTGTACTGGTCTTTGTCAGTTTTTGCGACCTCGGAATGGTCAAGAGTCTACCCAATATCCAATAAAAACTATTTGAAGCACTCTATTTCGAATTCTGACTGCAGATTTACTAAACACATAGTCCGGTGCAGTATCGTGCCCTCACGGAGTTAGTTTAACCGCGCTTTTTGGTCACCGAATGATTGAATAAGCTTTAATTCCCATTTCGCAGATACTTGGGTACGTAAGAACAGTAGCTATCCGCCACGATTACAACCCTCATCCTTCCCATCCAGTTATTCCCAGTGATTACTTAGCATCCATCTCCTCCAAGACTTTCTCAGCATGCTCCTTCGCTTCATCGCTAACGTTCGGGTTCTTGAGTGTAGCCTTGTACCCACCTGGAACGCGACACGGGTAAGCAACCCGCCCCACCCCACTCCGCCCCACCAGATTCATGGATCGCAACACGTATGCAAGGGAACTACGACTTACCCACGACATTGCCGGTGTTTTTACCCTCCGTCGAGATGCTGGAAGCATCAGAACCGGCAGTGGCTCGCGCAGATGAATCGGTCTGGTCTCCGATCTGGTCGAGAACTTGGCGGGAGTGCTCCTTGGCCTCTTCAGAGACGTTGGGGTTCTTGAGCGCTGCCTTGTGGCCGCCTACCGCACGGGAAATGGTTTAGCGGCGGAAGCCAGGGGGGGAGAAATAATAATAGAACGGGAACCATTACGGGCCAGGGGGAGAATGTAGCTTACCGATGACGTTACCGGGATTGCCAGAACTCATTGTTGTCTTGATTTGGAGCGATAAAAAAAATTAGAAATGTGTTTGGAACTTGGGTTCGTGTGTGATTGTGAAGGTTTATGTGTTGATGGGAGAAGCAGAACGGAGGAGTTTTGGAAGCTTTTTATGGTTGGTTTCTGGCTACCGGTTGTCTTCATCACGACGAAAGCGTGACGTCGTCCGTAGATGACGACTTTCTCACGATGGCAAGAGGCTCGAGGGTATGTTGTCGAAAAAAGAAAGGAACCCCCGTAGTAGCGCGGCGAAAGTCGTGACGACAGACAGACACTTTGGAAAATCCTGTCAGCACTCGGAACTAGCCTGATCAGTCAGACGATACCGAGGCTCCGGGCAACAGTCATGCAAGCGCGGCTTCTGTCAGGTTGCGGGTAGATTGATCGTCTGGGGGCGAGATGCAAGCCTTACGGAAATGAGGGAGTCACCACTCACTGGCTGCCCACTATGTATGCGTGACTGTGGTGAGCAAGCGCGTCTACGTAGTCGAGATCAGTTTGGCGTGGTCTACCGGTAAGCACTGACGGCTCTGATCGAAGATGTGGGCCGGGCTGGGTTCCTTCCAAACCCTCGTGGCTGCGGATTTGAATTGGGTCGGCACAAAGATGATCCATGTGTGGGCTGATCGGCAGAACGGGGCGGGAGAGGGCTGATTGGCTGGGGAAGACGTTTTTGACTGCAGGCGCCACACACTCTGTCCCCGGTATCGAAGACGGCAGGTCAGAAGTGAAACAACACCGGGCGAATCAAAGCATGTAAAATCACTGTCGGAGCGGCAGTCAAATTTTTATCCGTGATAGTGTCCCATCATCGTTTCCCACTCGCTCTGCTCCACCGCAGCACAACTACCGACACTTAGAGTACATCTGGTCTACACATCATCCCCATCCAATCTCTCCTTTGCACTTTGCTTGGCTTCCTCGGACGTGTTCGGGTTCTTAAGCGTAGCCTTATTCCATCAGCAACCTCACAACAATATCCCACCAACTATTATATTAACGAGCTTACCTTCAGCCCTCCCTGAACATTGGTCGGGTTCTTTGGTCCTCCGGTCTGGGTTCCGGCCTGCGAGAACTTATGAGTATCCCCCCCGTCGAATTCCGCTTCAAGAATCTCTCTGGAGTGCTGTTTTGATTCCTTCGACGTGTTTGGGTTTTTCAAGTTTGCCTTGTGGCCTCCTACGGCGAATGTCAGTGACGCAGGCGAAGGTTGGGAGGCAAAGCTAGGTGTACCAATGATGTTTCCAGGGTTAGACATCAGGCAAGAAGAGGTAGTCGAAAAGCTCTTCAGAGCTGTGCCGGCGGTGGGCAGGATGCGAATCCCTCGAAGCGACAGCATTTTGGCGGTAGTACTATGAGTTCTAGGAGAGTGTAGTTCTAGATCTAGAGATGGAGGAGGAGGAAGTGCGTTGATGTATAATTATCTGCTTATTGAGTAGGGGTAGATGTGGGGGCATTTATATGGTTGTGCATCGGTCGGAGATGATGTATTGATGATTTCAACTGAATATACTGAAGCTTCACTGCATTGGGGAGAATGTTCGCGATGGGGATTGTGCTTCGTGACGTAATGTCATCTCACCCTAAGCCTTTCGAAAGCGACCCGGGGCCCATTACAAGTGTACCACACTTCGAGACTGCCATTACAACAGGCGCGTCGAAACTAGATGAAGTCTCGTCATACAGAGCATTAAATTTAATCAGCAACCTAAGTCTTTGCGATACCGATACGCAATGACTAGTGCAACACGTGTGTTACTTTGGATGCTTGAATGACTTGTTGATTGAGTTGACTGATCTCTCGAGGGCATAAGGCCCGTATATGTACAAGCTCCCATATCCGTTTGCATACGCGTTTGCACTATCTTGAGACGCTCTCCCTGATCCTGATGCCGACCATGCATATCCTCATATGAAACATCAACTTCTCACGAGCCAGCAAACGGAGCTGAGACTCACGATGCAGGTACACATGCAACACCGTGGACTGGACAATGTCGAGTGACTTTGCGTGATCTTTAATATTACTTCATGAACGCTATGATTGCAATTACTGTTTATCCAACTAGCAATTTCAAATACCCACTGCCCGCCGTCAACATCCTACTTCCGTACCCAGTAACAACGTTTCCTCAACTCCTTTGTGAACAGGGACAATAATTAGAACGCCAGCACATACCTGCTTCCACCATGGGTTAGTTAAGTTTTAGATATACACGACGGGAGCACAGACCAGTTTCCCCATTCATCTTCGCGATCGATACTTTGCGCCACAGGCTCCTTCTGAACGGCCGGTGTTGAATTTCTCACTCACTTTGACCGCAACGTAGTACCAGGTATATCCCTGGTCTCTCAGAGATCTCATATACTTCTCTTCGGCTGCTGTCCACCTCATGCCACTCGAGTAGCCACCTGGGCCTCTGCGTGGCGGCGGCATCCAATGGTCTGGTAACTTGAACGGTTTGGGTTCATCCTCGGGTCCATAGCCCCAACCTTCGTCGGAATCAGCGTCAGAATCAGCGTCAGAATCATCGTCAGAGTCGGAATAGTCCCACTCTCCCCTTCTCCTTGCCCTCGCCGCCTTTTTCCTCCTCGCTTCTCTCTCTGCCTCTCTCCGCCTTGCTTCTCTCTCTCGCTCTGCCTCTCTCCGCCTTGCTTCCCTCTCTCTCTCCGCCTCCCTCCGCCTGGCCTCCCTCTCCCTCTCTGCCTCTCTCCTCCTTGCCTCCCTCTCTCTCTCCGCTTCTCTCCGCCTTGCCTCCCTCTCCGCCTCTTTTCGCTTTGCTTCTTTCTTCCGTGCTTCCCGCACATACTCTTCTCTCATTTCCCTTGCTTGTCGCTCAGCGAAGCTTTCTTGACTTCGAAACATTCTCTCGTATATCGCAGCCCTGTCGGCGGCCTCCCTTTGTTCACGCCGGCGGGCCTCCTCGTCCCCATTTTCCTTCTTGGCCTCTTCGCGCTTCTTCTTCTCTCTCACTTTCTCTTCTCTCTTCAGTAGTTTCTGATGTTCTTTTCACCAGCAGGTCAGTCCACGTTAATACATATGTCCGGGATATACGGACCCTCGTCCCACTGAACCCCTCGCGGTTCTTCGAGGAAGCATCTAATCTCGTATATTTTTCTTTTCGAGGGATCGTTGAGACATTCGTATGCCTCACCGAGCTATTACTAGTTAGCCATGAGTGCCCAAATCCCCGAGAACGATAGCCCAGCTAACCGCTTGGAATAACTTTGTGAACTTTTCGCGCTCCGGCTCGGGATGCTTGTCCGGGTGCACCAGTCTCGACTGGGTGCGATATGCATAGCGGATTTCGCGCTCCGAGCTGGAGGGGCCGATTTTGAGGGTGCAGTAGTAGCAGTCGGGGAAATGTCGCATGTTGAGTGGTTGGTTTGGTTCGTTGGTTGCGGGTGAACGATGGGTGATGAGGTATATATGACCTTTTAGGAGCGGGGCTCTTGAACTTAACGGCCAGGGTTCTGTTGTGGCTGGGGCACATAAGGTTTCGATAGTACTGCTGGGGGATTGTGTTGGTACTGACGGTGGCGCTTATGATGCCAATTATATTTATCCCCTCAGCCCAAAGCTGGGGTTCTGCCCGGAATGCGGGGAGAAGCGATATCAAGCGAGTGTTTGAGGTGGCTTTATTCCGAATGGTTTGATTAGGTCCATTGGTATATGTGTTGCTGACTGAAAATAGTACGGGATTCAACTCAAAACTTGTGGCGGTGCAGCTACGAGATGCCTTGTAGGAACGATCTTGATAGTAAGCTATTCGACTTACCGCGCGACTGTTGTGTGACATGTGTGTGAGAACAACTCAGCGTGTCAAAACCTCCGTGATGTCTATGCTGAAGCACATGGGTGACTGCTCGGGAATTTTACCTGTAGTTTCTCACGGTTTCGTAGAGCAGACCCAGATGATTAGTTATGGTGTTCGTGTAATACTGTTAGCTACGGGTGACTTACCTTGGAAGGTAGCTTGCTGTGAAACTCAATAATGCCATGGGCGTGGCGGTAATATCCCAGCTTGAGGGATGTCATCCAGGCGCAGTCGAGACGAACCTGGGAGAATCGAGGGAAATGCTGTATTGGCCCGCGTTATGACGAACGCCGACAGCCGAGCGTCACCCCCACTTCTTAATCAGGAGTGGAATCAGTTCAGATAGTGATTTACAGAATGTGGTGTCGAGAGGTAATCGAGGCAGAGTGCAAGGGTAGAACAGGGTTGTGGTTATGATTGGGGCGACATGATACCTGCGTGGAAGCGCTTATTTCATTAGCTCGGGGCAATGTGCTGGTGGGCACCTGATCGTTTACGTCGCTTGAAATAGAGTTGTATGGCTGAGCAGACCGTGCACGTGATGGCCGATCGATGGATTAATGGTTGATGATACCGTCAATTTCTTGTCCCATCGTTCTACTCTCCACCCCAAGTTCACTCGACAAGAACATATCCATATCCATCCTCGTCTCAATGTTGAACACCCGATCGTACATGGCATTTGTCTCGCTCTTGGAGGCACGAGCAGTGACAAGCTGTGATAGGCTAACCTCCGCATTGCAACATAACAACACTTGTGCAAACTCAGGGGTTTTGATATTTCAGGAAATGCATCATGGGTTCAGAGCAATTTCACCAGTGCGCTAGCGTTCACAGTGTAATACACCTGATAGAGCTTCTCGTATCACACTTTAGGATGGAAAATCAAGAGAAATCGTGCTGTGATTGGCATGCGCAACAACACCAGGAATTGGCAACGAATAGTGCAAGCACGAGAGAGAAGGTGTAGCGATTTAAAAGCTTCTGGTACAACTTGAACTACAATAATGCATTCGCTTCGACATGTCCTCCTCATGTTCCTAAATACTGCATATCTTCGAGCTCACAATATCTTCCAACTACCCAAGGGTAATACAATCCAGTTCTTAGTGTCTAAATATATCACTCTCAAGACACTAGACTGCGAATGACCTCATTGCGGCTAAGGGACATTCAAGAGTTGCAAAGGTCTTGCTCTATATCATTTCTGGTTTCGATTGTCTGATTGAGTGAGACATTTTGCCCAGCCGATGATCGAGGAAAGGCCTAGTACACCACAGCTAAGTATTGTACGAAACCTATGAACTTAGTCTACCTCCGATTCCACCTCGTTCGCCTCCTAATCTCCCTCACCTCCTTCGCTTGCTTTATTAGGCCGGCGATTTCCCATAGCCAACCAGTAAATTTTCTGTTACTCCCCCACAGATCCGGCCGGTCTGGCCTCAATTTTGGGGGTCTCCCTTGGCGGAGGCCAGGAGTTGCTTCATGCAAGCCAGCCGGGCCGGGCCGCTTAGGAACACTCATTGCTGGTCTGTACATTCCAATGCAAGGGGCCAGTGGCGGTTATAATCTTGGCCTTGTTGATTATCTTTAGCAAGTCATTGAGTTATTTATAGTGGCGAGGTTGGCGTGTGCCTGCCGGTGACGCTCTCGCACAAACTGTAAAACCCTTGCCATATCGTGTGTGTTCAAGTGGAGGTCGTACTGGTTCCCCTCTCTAAGCAAAGCTCCTTGAGCTCTTCGTGGAAGCGTCTGGGGAAATTGTGTCGGTAATGTACAATATCGTCTGACAGCCTGGTCCTAGATCGACAGTGCTCGCCACACCAATTCGGAGTTACCAGGGGAGCAAGAATAGAGGATGGCGATTTCCCCCACCTAGCTGGGTTATCTGGGGGGGGGGTTCAGCGGGAACTGTCATACTCTAGATAGAATGAATACAGATGTACTCCCTTGTGGTATCTTTGTACGGGCTACTTGCAAACTGGGAGCAGCCCTGGGATCAAGAGCAGTTACCTAATTAAGTATATAAAATGGAGAATCGACACTTAAATTGGGACCTGAAGATAAATACGAAAGCAGAGGGGTTCTGTGGATAGCGCGTCATGAGGTACGAGTAAGGATAAGTATCTAGGGAAATCTTGTCTGGTAGAAAGTCTTACCGCCTGTAATGAGATTATCACCGCCTTGTCTTTAGTCCTGTAACGCAGTTCCGAACATCAACACTAGATTTCAAAGAATGCTAGATGACAAATCTTAATGAGACATTCGAACGGAAAGAAACAGCCATCCAAGAAAAACAGAAACCTAGGGATTCAAGAGGCATTGCGTTCAAGGGCCGACTCGCTCAGCTGCTATATGAATCAATATACTACCTCCGACCTCCCGCAAGTTTTTCCGTCATATTCAGCAGTAAACGTCATGACGGCCGATCGCGGAGTAAGAACCAAATCGTAGGGGAACGAGAAGTAACTTGTACCGTCACTTTTCGTCTTTCGCTGCAACTTCGAAGTATCAATCTCCCTGAAATCAGACCTAACCTCACAGTGGGCATGAACACCTCCTAGGTTTCCAAATTAGTCATCCCACTGAAACAACTACGCTTGGCAGCGATTCTTACCTTCCCAAAAATATGAGGGGGCTTTGTCTGCTGAGGATTCGAAAAGTTTATCTGTAAACACCAAGTCTTCGCGCTTGTGTTCGGCAGGCACGTCTCTGTAAAAGTTCAACTTGATTGGTTCATCCCTTTCAAGCTCTTGTCCCTAGTTATAATATCAGGCGCTTAGACCAGATGAGATACAAAGCTGTGAGAATGCTTACTTTCAATATGTACCACCTCATCTCGGGTACTCGATAGACACCACTATAGGCGTCGAGAAACTTATGCTTTTCAATATCTCCTCGGTGGATCCCTTCCCGGAAAAGTGTGTTGGTCTCAGTGCCGTAGCTTTTCGCAGAGATATTTGATATTACTCGGATTGTTTGAGGTAGCCTGCTCATAACGGCGCCCCTGTAAAACCAAACTTAGTATCGCTATGCTTTGGAGCGGTATATATCATGCTTCTGGCTCACATAACAACGGCCGCCCACCTGTGGTGCAAACTGTCTGTCAGCTTGGGTTCGCCACGCTGGTAAAATACAACGACTGGGGCACTCACGCATCATTTGGCTGGATGACCTCAATTATACCTAGAGACTTGCTAAGACAGTCTTTCAAATGCATATTGGCCCCAAAGCCTCCGACAAGGAAGATGGCCTGTTGGAGTAAACTGTCAGTTTCGATTTGTTTCAAAAGTGACAGCAATATTCGTACATCTGGATTCTTGCCAAACTTCTGCCGCTTGAATGACTCGACTTGCATCCTGACGAGTTCTTCGATTTTCTTGACTAAGGGCTCGAATATGCGCTCGAGAGCCTCTCTGTCAATGGATCATCGAATGGGTTAGCAATACAGCGAATGCTTGTTTAAGTATGTATTTGCGATCAACCTACCCTGTCATTCTCAAGCATCCTCTTGCAATGTTGTTCTCTGGATCATTCTTAATTCCCGGGAGGAATATCCTACCCGATCGTGCGCTATCCCACTTCTCGCGAGATTCGAACGACCTTTTGATCTTTGAGTCAAAAGTTTCGACACCCTCCCTGAAAGCGTATTCGTCAAGTTCCTGGAACTGCTCTTCTCCGATAGCCTTTCGGACGTATTGCGTAAAGCCCTCATTAAGCATTAGAGAACCTACAGCTCCGCCTAGAGTTGCGTGCTGGGATCAGCTTCAATTATGGCTAGGAGTGGCATCAAGAGTCACCTGTTGCATGAGAAACTTCCTTCAATTGAAGTGGATTGACATGCGTGACCTCGTAGGAAATGAGATCTACGGTTCCTCCACCGGCATCGCATAACACGAAACCATGGCCAGCCTGCGAACAGTTAGTTGCCATTTCACCTGAAGTGTACACCACACTCTTTTCTCACCTGCAGTCCCTGTTTTTTGAAGGACTGAATCGTATACAATGCTGCGGCTTCAGGTTCCGTAATTAGGTCTCTAGGCTGGATCGTACGCCCTGACCTATTTGCAGCCTATCACATTCCTTAGAATATAGACTCGCCAGTTACCGAAGGGTTGTAAGCTTACTATCAAAGTCGATTGCTTCGCCAGGTCAGACCAAATTGCCGGAACTGTCAAGATATATTCTTTCTGCAGACGATTCACAGCCTCCCGATGACCTGGTATCTGCCGACTTAGAATCACCGACAACGCATGCTTGTAAATCGCATCGATATAATCTCCAACGATGTCCTTTGTCGATTTATGGATGCGTACTAGCTGGGCCTCCGTAGTCAATTGCGACCACATTACCTCGTTTTCTGGGGACTGAGAATCTCCCACTAGCTCTGCACCGTAGTGGGTTTTTGGTTTTTCGGGGTCCAGTAGGAGCTTTATGCCTCGGATGGTGCCGGCATCTGTAGGATCCACCTCATACCCCCATCTGAAGGTTTTGCAGCTGTTGTCGTCGTACTTTAGAAGCGTTGGGACTTTTACGAACTCCAAGCCGGGTTTGCCGGGCCAATCGGTGACGATATGGACCTTGTCGGGAGACTTCGAAAACGCATATGCAACCCTACAGAGTCAATATAATGTTCACACCTGACAAGCCGAAGCATTGTAATATAGTGCTTACCCGCTGTAAGTAGTTCCAAAATCGAGTGAAATGATGAGCTTTTCCTCCGAGTTGTCGCCCTCTTTGAGAATCTGGTTCGAAGTTGCTTCAATTGCTGCATAGGACGTCCGGGTCTGACCTCCGTCGGCCGAAACGTAGCACTTATAGGTGATCCTTTCTGTGTCCTGTGTATGATCGTGGTCTTGAAGACGGGTGTAATCCATTGCTTGCACGATAGAAGCCAGCTCCTGTTCCTGCAAAGAGTCGGTCGCTGTCCCTGTATGCTCAACGTACTGGGTAACCTTCTCTGTCTCTCGTAAGTCGTCGAGGTCGAGGCTACCCGCTAATCCAGATGGAGCAGTGGTTTCCAAGGTGTGGGTAATGAGCTTCCGTTCTTCGGAACTAATATCTAGGTCAATTGCCTGTGTAAAGCGGCTGGACTTCTGTCTTGACGATTGTGAGGTCACTTTGACGGATTTGGGCTTTGGGATAGGCCCCTCGTTGGGATTTCTGTTTTCGAGGGAGTTCATGCTGGTTGTGAATTTGTGTGAATCGTTCTGTTGGTTGGTGAGGTATGGATTTAGGGATCGGATATATGCTTCGCTGGATATTAGCGTTATAAAAGTGTTATGATGATTGGTGAGTCCTATTTCGAAGGCTCAGGGTGATGGGACCCTATTTAAGCTTTTGAAGACGGGTATCTGTGGTAGTGTAGATGTAAATCCTCTATGGATTGCTCTCACGGAGGCGATACCGGAACGATTCATACTACGGTGACTGGTCAGAACAGCAAATCCTCGCTATTCAAGAGGATTATACACACCAAAATGAGGCCCTGAATTGTAAAATGGTACAGCCTTGCAAGACATCTTGCCAGCTGTTCCTGCATCATGATACCCCGCAAGAAGTTGGACAACACGTATGCATACCGGCTGCTGTATTTCAATAGCATCAAAGACGATGACTCGATATCTTATCTAGAATTTTACGAATTGGTTGGGTGTTGTTTGGCCAGCAACGTATTGTGCGCGAGGTCTTAAACCTAGGCGCCAGTAAGTTATGGTGTGCGGCCAGGGTTGAGAATGCGCGGCCATGAGTAGAAGTTGAACGGTCATGAATCGAAGGTACTTGGTAGTTGTTGTGGTCCCAGGGCGGCCGTCTCAACTCCGATCTAGCTGGAATATGCTGCTTACATGCGTGGTAGGAAGAAAGAGAGGGGGAGAATGGGGCGTACGAACCTAGCGCAGGAGCTCTCTCTAGCGTCATGTCATACAGAAAGTATACCGGATTCCTATCAAAATCACTTCAACTGTCTTTACCTTGTAAATCCTTCTGTAGGTATTGAGTCACCTTAATTAGGCGGTCAAAACATTCTGGCGCAACTTGTGCGCACCTTTCCAGATGTGGGCGCCAGAAGCTTTTGACCGCTTTGGGCCGATGCGCTTCAGGGGCTCGGTCTGGTGGTAAACCTTATCGTTATTCGGTTCCAGGCTGCTACGTGCATGATTAGTAGATGTGCGCAACCGAGCGAAGTTTCCTGCACGAGCAATTGACAACGTCACTAGTCGAACCAGCCTGCTGTGTTAACCCGAGGCGAATGGAATACATCGATGATAGATCTGGATCGATACATATGACAATTTCGATTTAGGGTAAACAACGAGAAAATGTGGAGTCTAATCGCGCTTAGCTGGTAGTTACTTGTAGTTGCGGACTGCTTATTGACGTGGCATTTAACTGCGGCTGAAGGATTATCCGGATATGGACAAGCCCAGTTCTCAACTTCGCTCTTTTCAATCCGCTGCGCCGTGTGGACAACTTCTATCGAGGGCTCTGTCCATCCAACAACAAAACGTAACCCTTCTTCTGAAGTCATGGACGGTTTCTATCTTTTCCATTGTTGTACAAATGCGGTAGCTAGCTGGCTCTGCGCCTCACTTTCATGTTATTCGGTTTAGCCAACCATACATACGAGGCCTCGCACACCACCTGCGCAATGAAAGAGCCCGACATTCGGGCTCTCCCGGGCTCAGCTGAAACTGAGTTATGATTATACGTGGCCATGCATGCATAAGTGACCAAACATTCGACGCATGGTATCGATTCGAATTCCACCTTGAGAATGGGTTTATGAGTTTAGCAGCTCGAGAGCACCACCTAGCTAGAAGGCAAAGCTAAGACTCATTCTCTATCACTCCAATCTCCAGCAGGTAGAGTGGAATATATTCCGTGCAAACATCCTACGTCCTGCAGCCAGAACATTTCAACCTCACACACCCGGACAGCTATGAGCACCAGCAGCAGCACCACCCCAACCTCACCATCAACTGTTGGGCGCGATCTCATTAGCTCCAACCAAACCATAGAAACCAATACCCGCCCCACCGCCTCTTATCCCGAAGTATGGATACCCAAGCAAAACTCTTTCTATCAAATCACTCCCTTGTGGAACCGATTCGTGTAAGTTCAACTCTGCTGCCTTTCTCTTCTTCCTGGGTTGTATATATAGGGACTATAGATGTTTACAGCCACAGTTATAACTGCAGATCAGCCATCTTTCCCGACTCCGGGCCAGAAGAAACAGAGACCCTTTTGCCACCGAAGGTGAACGTTTCGGCAGAGAAGTATATAGATCTAGAATCTCTCTTGACCACAAAGATAAACGAAGAGCTTGACCGTCGCTTCACTCAGATTCTACAGTGGGAGAAGAAACTTGAATCAATAAAGACTGAGTATGAACGGCGGATAAAATTCCACGAATCCAAAGAAGAAAAACTACAGGACGAGCTGAGGAGTGTAAAGCAACTGCTCAAACAACGTGAGGCAGAACTCGCCAAAATTAAATCGGGAGAAGTTGGGCCGGAGATTGGGGCAGAGTTGCAGGGTCCATTTCAGCAAAACGACCAGGTCAAGGGACAAAAATCAGAGGCAGACATCACGAATAGCACCTGCGCTATAGACCCAACCTCGGACGAAATACGTTTGCCGAGTACTACATGCACGAGCATAGATGGACTAAATCTCATGGACCAACCCAGAATCGATAAATTCGACACCTTATACGCCGCAATTCAAGACTTTGTGAAGGAACACACCCGTGAGCCAACCCAAGATAGCGCAGTAGGATTCAATGCCGAGAAAATCAGCGAGGGCTGTAACGCCTGGGGGAATGATATCAAGGATCTATGGCTGCAAAGTGTCATCGCGAATATCATTCACGAGGAGCTATTCGAACAAGATGAGGTGAAAGATTCAAAAGGTAAATTTACTATTTCCTACGTCTGCAGTAGTTTGATTTACTCGTCCTTCTACCCCTTCCCATTGAACTCGTAACCCAACCCTTCCCCAAAGCGAGCGTCAAAATCTGGGCACGACCACATTTATTCTGGTACTATTTTGAATATTACTGCAACAGAGTTAACGAATCTTCCGAATCAGATCTAGATGCTCCCGCTAAAGACCTACTCCCCGAGAGCACAATATCAAGCCTTTCCGCCTCTCTTTCGGAAAAGCTTTGTGACGTACTCCTAGATCAACCCAATGTCGCACAAGCCCTCCGTGATCTCTCCCAACAAGCACACGCTTGTGCACACAGCATCCAAACATCTAAAATAAGATACATCTGGGCGCAAAAGATTGGGAAGTTAATGGTTAGGAGTAACGAGGTGAGAGTACAGTCAGTTTTAGCGGGTGGCAGGATTGAAGATGAGAAACTGTATGAGATGGCATTCATGGTCTTTGGTGCACTGGTTAAACACTATGGAGAAGGTGGAGTGGAACAGGTCGAGGTCAACAAGCCACGCGTGGTTGCTCGGAGTTTGATGAAGGAATGAGATGCGGGTGCATGTTGTGATGTTTCGTAATTCAATATACTGCCCTAGGTTTTGATCATGAGGTTCGGATCACGGTGATTTCCTTCCCCTGGTGTTCTAAGATAAAACCTCTATGGAGCATCATATGATATGGCCATCGGTTATATCGGAAACTCGGGGCCTGGTATGCCTTCAGGCTTCACTTCAGTGTGCCATTCCCTGGTCGTGTCCCTTACAGGAGTTAGTGGTCATAGGTCGTACCTTACACATGTAAAAACCAGACTATACGTAGCGCCAACTGTAGTCCTGGAGTATTGCAGTTCGAGACTGGTGACTGTGAAGCTAGAAACAGTATACAGCGCTCCTTAGGTCACTGTACGGGAATTCGTTGGAGGTCCCGCGTTTAGTGGTGACCCGCCCTACGTAAGTAATTAGAGTAGCGATGGACACCATGCGAATGAAACTCCTTTTTTTAGGGGCTCGCCGCGAACCGCCGCGGAAGTTAAATCATGCGTCTCTAAGTCCACTTGCTTTGGGCTTACAGGTCACAAGCCAAAATAATGTCCCACAAGCTATTTTTACAGCCCAAAACTTTAATTCATAAGTTGTTCCCCTCAAATAAAACCAAACTATCCAAAAAATATATCCTACTCCCCCAACAAGCCTAAGCAAAGAATTGCCAACCACGACCGCTGTTTAGCAGGGGTGTAGGGCATCTTTCCGGTCGAGAAGAAAATTCCCATTACTCTCCCCGCCAAGCAACGCCACAATCTTTGTACAGTCATCATTTACATTAGCCTTCTGGTAGAAAAAGTCCAACGGCGTCCCCATATACCACCCAGACCATGCTTCCGCCCGGATATTGGCTCCTGCATCCACAAGAAGCCGAATAACCTCAAGATCACCCACCAGAGCCGCATTATGGAGCGCTGTGTACCCGTAATAATCCGCAGCGGTTATATCCGCCCCCGCTTCAAGGAGTAGCCGGACAATCAAAGCGTTTTTAGTGAGGGCCGTGGCAGTAAGGAGGGGTGTTTTTTTTCTGCTGTTTGCGGTGTCGACGCTGAAATTGGTGCAGGCTCCGTGAACAAGGAGGAGGCGCACGATTCCTGTGTGACTGTGGCGCATGGCGGCATACAGTGGGGTATCCCCATGGAATGAGTAATTTGTGTTTGCGCCGTGATCGAGGAGGGTCCGTACTATATCCTCTCGTCCCAGCGTGATCGCTGCGAGTAGCGGTGTTGTCTCCAAGCTGTTGAGCCGTAAGTTCCCTATAGCACCCACCAGTATCCGAGATTCGATGTTGGCGCCGTGATCAAGCAGGAGAGCTAGGGTGGAGGTCCGGTTCCGATTGATTGCCCATTTGATTGGTGATTGGGAGCGATAGATTGCTGGTCGATCATTACAGAGGGACGCACCGAGCTTGTAGAGACAGGGGTTGAGGAGTTGGTGGAGTTGACGGTTGACGCGGAGGAATGAATTGAGATGACGGATGGTAACGGTGCTTTCAAGGTACGAGGCGATGATGAGGAGGACCTCGAGCGGGAGGTAGGGAACTGTCATGATCCACGGTTTGGGAGCGGAACTCTCGCACCTTGACGCTGAAGGCTGACGATGCAGGAGAAGGTGCCCTAACCCTTTATGCAGGCTCAAGAATAATCCTTCTTCAACATGAAAGTGATCATGAACTATTTTAATAAGCAATAAATACCTGGGCAATTCAGTCGGGTCGCGACGAGGAAATAAGGAAGCTCGTCGATATCATATTATGTATTTATATTATTCTCTATTTAGTTCGGTGGTCTTAGGGATAATGAATATATAGTATGTATTAAGGTTATTTGAGAGGTAATGTTTGTCTAGCACCAGGGGTCGGCTAAATTCTCAACCCAGCGTAGTGATTTAGGGCTGAGGGTCTAGTCAAGGCCGGGTAAAACGCCTGGTGCGAGATAAATGTCAAAGCAAATCACTGTAAGATGGCAGAACACGCAAAGATTTTGCTAAGTATGCTGTAGGGTCGGTCTGAGTTTATGAATGCTATGGAAAGAATTCGGAGCATTTATCTTCGTAGTGGAAGCCTGATAGAGCTTATAACTTAGCAATATCGTGAACTTACGAAGGATGGAGAAGCCGGTTGAATAGCACGTCAGAATGATATATCCGGAGGATTAACACCTCAAGGTTTTCTGAGCATTGGATAAATGTTTTTCGAAATTCCGCGCCGGCGTTTTCAGACATGCGTTTGTTGCCTATAATAAAATTTATTCCATACGAAAGGGACTTCAGTCATCGACAATGAGATATAAATCAAGAAATTGGCAAAAGGTCTAGGCGTAGCTCCCTACATAGAGTTTCTTGAGTTGCACTAAGGAATAGAAGCTAGTGCACCGTTTAGAGTGAGCATTTGGAGTGGTTTTCACATCTGCTTCCTTCACACCCCGATAGGTTCAGTTCCCAATTTCGCCTTCCATATGCGAGTGTACGGTAGAGAGGCATAGGCTAACTGAATGTGCAAGGTTATCAAATCCCAAGGCAAGCGATTATCAATCAATAATTAACCCACCACGGCCAACCGCCCTGACATAATGCGACTTGCAACCTTCACTGCCTCCGCGCTCTAGCTTCTACTGCTAACATACTTCATACTCTATAGCATTAACGACGGGGCTACATGTCCGGGTTGGCGGGGTTGCTAACTACTGTACCAAAAAAAGCCCCGTTTATTGATGCCGAGTTAATGCTGTATTAATGTTGAATTCTTTATAAATGTATACATTGGCTGAACTTGTAGGGTATTTCAGAATTTGCAACAGTATCAATTGTTTTGAATGTGGGATCAATTTCACAATAATGTAGCACGGAAGACCACATTAGATGATACATTGATGCCACATTGATGCTGGATTGCTTCATATTCAAAATGATGTGCATTGAGTTAAATAGTAGAGTTATACTACATTACTTCCACATGTGTATATTTCGCAAATGCCCACACATGCTTGCACACGCCTGCGCATGCCCATGCATGCCTCCAGGCCGGATGCTGCCAGCTGATTGACATATGGTAAAAAAATATCTCTGGCATGATTCAAACCTGTTTCAGTGGGTATTTTACACACCCACTAACCACTACACTATGTATGTAGTTTGCTGAATATAGCATCATGTTAGGGCTATTTGTAGGTATACTGGTTTATTACTGTCACATCATTGTGACAAGAATGTGGAATGCCTGCCACATCTATGCAAATACTCAATGCTGCTCAATTGACCAATATTACCCCATTTAACTAAATACTCAATCATTTACAATGTCATATTTGCTAGTATCTTGTATTACTGTGGTATTTTGAGCTATTCCCCATTAATTAGAATGTTAAATTTAGTAATATGCTACACTCACTAGACTCTGGGAGTCATGCTGCACTCGGGTAAATGTGGCACTGCAGTCACATCAATAAACGGGGGTTTTTTGGCATTGTACCCATCCCTCACGGCAGTTAACTGAGCGGTCAGCAGTCGCTGTCACCAAACATTGGATGCTCTCTGGAAGGGCTTCAGTGACGGATTCCCAAGGTGGTTGAAATGCACCTCCCCATAGCTTCACCAATTCTCAGTCAAATCTGAAGCCCTTTGGCATAGAGTATTTCTGCTATATGTAGATAGATTCTGTGCTATTATTGGCCAGATGTTGGCCATGGCTGTTACTATGTGGGGCTCGCGTCTTGACTTATTGTTCCGTGATTCCGAGATCGACCGGGCTTCCCGTGCGAACATTAGTCGCGAGTAATCTCCAAAACCAGCCGTCTGACAAAGCCGAGCGAAGTGAAAAAGTCTGGGCACTACCTCTGCTGTGGAAGTTTGTAAAGAGGTCTCCAAAAAGGAAAAAGCAAAACGCGCTAGAGATGCGGCTCTACTGCAACCCTACTCCTCTCGCGCGGAACAATACACTGACATCGAACTCAACTTCAATGCTTTGTTTAACGCTGCAACATCTCCAACCCATATTCCCGCACCTACTCTCCACCCATCACCCACCACACCCTACCCCCCCAATCTCTTACAGAACACAAACCCATCCCCTTCCATGAACCGCAACCTCGATATCCTCTGGGACATCGTCCTCTCTCTAATCTCCCTCCCAACCCCACTCACCCTCTACAACTTCCTCGCCGCGAACCCTGCCGCCTTCGCTCTCTTCCTCTACCAGAGCCCCGTCCACCTCAGCAACCGCATCCGCACCCTCACCGACTCCCTCCTCTCCCGTCTCGAAGCCGCCAGCGCCTCCGCGAACCGTGCGCGTCTTGCCGAACTCTCCGCACTCACTACCCTCGACGCCCTGGTTATGACTCCCGGCGTAACGCAAGCAGAGATCCACACAGCTATGTTACGCTTACGGGGCCTATCACTCGAAGCACTGGAGTGGCGGAACAACGCGGACGAGGCGCTGGCGAAGGCAAAGCCGATATTGCTCAACGCTGTCAAGAGCATTAATATCCCCAGCACGAACACGAATGCGGTGATGGACGCGGGGTTTGTGGAGAATTGCAAGCAGCTTGTGGCGTGGCGGGCGTTTCAGCAGCGACTATTTGGGGCTGCGGCGAAGGCGGCGTTGCCAAGGAGGCCGCCGAAGGCTGTGAATGATGAGTTTCGCGAGGCGATACTGCAGAAGGGGATTGAGGAGTTTGGGGAGCTGTGGAGGAGGAGGTTTTTCGGGGTTGGGGATAAGGGGGTGAGGAGGAGTGAGAGGATACGGAAATTGAAGGCGAGGAGAGCGGGAGGGAAGGGGTGAGGAAGGATGATGTGCGCGGATATCGGACTAATCACTTGCGGTGTTAATCGTGATCACTAGGTAGGGGGTGGGTCCCGGTTCGGACATATGTGGGCGCTGTTACGTGCCTCTGCGTGCTCAGTATTTCCACTCTTTATTTCGGCGTACGGGGCTCGGGTGTACAGTAGTACCTGACGGTACCCTCAGGTACCACGATGTACGTCATGTAGCGCACATTTGTTAACAACCCCAAGTACTTACACAAACATGGCAACTCTACAAAATTCTCCCGCTTATTTGGTTGACTATAGTACCTTGGATTCGTGTTTGTTCCCATTAACGGTTGCCATCAAACCTAGGGCCACAACCCATCACCGGCCTAGTTAACTGCTAACATCTCATGCTGCTTCATTTGCTGCTTTCACGACCTCAATATTATCCTTTAACCGCATCACACCGCGCCCTCGTCATGCTACCACTCAACTGCATAATGCCCACTAGTGATCCACATTACGAAACGAGACGAGACTGGATAGATGAAGACCCAGCGAGATCTCGAGATCGGCGTTTTGGTGAGATAGATTATACTCCATTCCAGTCCCATTAGGTATGTCCCGTCTTAACACGCGCAAAAGTCTCTATCATCTATGAGTTTGTAGCAGACATCAACTTGTTCCATCAACTACCGACGCTTACTCCTCTCTTCAGGATCCCAAACCCGCTAGTCTCAATGCGGTATTATACGTTCGAGACTACACCTAGTCTCGGAGTATGGTACACCAGCGTTCGAGACCTTCGCCCCGACGACTCGTACTAGAAAGAACGGTTCCGAGACGTCTCGAATTAGTCGAGAGCACGTCTTATCTCATCCTCCTGGCGAGCCATGCAACACTAATGGCCACTATTTGCGATGATGCAAACGTGACTTGGCTCCAGTATAGTTAACACTCAAACGTCCTACTAGAAGTCACAATAGAAAAAATGTTGTATCCAGACCTCGCTCAGTACTCCCCTCTCGATAGATATAGATAAATCCCATTCATCACCTATCTACCCGCAATGGTATGTCACTCTCTCACTCCCCCTTCTTCGAACCAACAGAACAGTCTTCCCTAAAGGTTTCAATGCCAATTTCCACCGCCAAAGGACGAAACAGCCGTGCAAACCGGTTTCGTCGACCAGCTCCCGAGGCGATTTAGATACCGTTCCATGCTTCCAACACTTTATCTTTTTTCCACGTCTTTCGTCTTTCGTTTTGTCTCTATGCTCGCTTGTTGTGTCCAATTTTCGTCTCGAGAGGAATAAGTATGATGAACTGTTTCGTGGTAGATAAAAGAATGGGCTTAAGTATTTAGAGCACTTGTGGACTGTGGCGTTTACAACACCTGCCTGAATTATGATGTTTACAGCACCTAGGAGCACCATTGTCGGGGGTTCGAATCCGGTGTTTACAACACCTGGAGTTTACAACGCCAGCTCAGCTAGGGGCATTGACCCCTGCTTATTAGAGGATCCAGACTCTGAGAGGTTCGTTTTTCGCTTCACGGTGATGAAAACTCGACTAATGGAAGCAACTCTGTTCAGGGCTTCCAACAATCCGTCCAGTTAATAATCAGTTGTATTCTTGTCCCCTGAACGAGTAGGTAGTCTGGCAACAGTGATTTGGGAAATAACACACCCCACACGTGTTCAACCAGTCAAAAAAGAACAAACAACGGACTGTACAGGTTTTGAACCTCGGCGTTTAAAGCATCTGGGAACTTAGGTGTTACAGAACCAATCTTAGGGTTTCGAACCCTGGTATTTATAGCATTGAACCATGGTGTTTATACCACTACCTCGGGGGTTTTTGAATCCTGGTGTTTATAGTACCTGGTGTTTGTAGCACTAGATAAGCTATGCCTCAGTTCTTGTTTATTGAAAGGTTCAGACCCTGATCATGCTTTCAACAACCCTTCCAGTTAATTTAACGGTGATAATCAGTTGCACCCGTATCACCTGGGCGAGTAGGACTAGTGATGACGGGAAAAAAAAAGAGCCTTCTACTGTTCAAGAAAGCAAAAGAAGGAATTCTACAGGTTTCAAACCTATAAGTATTTACAGCACTGCGAGTTTTCGAACCCTGGTGTTTATGGCACCGCTCTCCAAGCTAAAGAATTAGTTCTTGTTTACAGGAGGATTCGGACCTTGATTATGCGACATAATGATTCCAACAATCCGTCCAGTCGATAACCAGTTTTACTCGTCGCACGGGCCCCAAGTGAGGAGGAGGAGGGGCCCACAACTTTACTTTGTTTTTACTTTTGTATTTTCATTAGAGTGGGAAGGATTGTCGGGAATATGTATGTCATGGCCGCAAGCGGCCGAATACAACATGATTACAAACGGACCCCAAGTAATCTGACGGTAGTGATGGTGGGGGAACAAAATACACCGCACATGTCCAACCGGACAAAAGAGAGCAAAAGAATGAGGTTTCGAACTTCAGTGTTTACAGCACCTGAACCACGGTATTTATAGCACCAACCTTTGGGAGGTTTCGAAACCTGGTGTTTAATGTACTTGATGTTTACAGCACAATGCACTGCCTGGCTAAGCTAGGCATCAGTTCTTGTTTTTTGTACGGAGTGAACCTGCAATGGGGCGTAGGAATCAAGAGATGATCTCCCACACATGTTGGTGCTCATGCTCAAAGTCTACGTTGGCCCTGTATCTAGCAACCATAGATCTGACGCAAGTAAAGGATGCATTGATGCACTGATGCCTAGTTTAGACCTGTGCTTCAACGAGGTATTTTTTAATACATTTAGTTGAATATTCACCGATTCATCGATTCATAAACTTGCCCATCGGTATTGGGCTTTGTTTCATTTCAGGAGCAAACATGAACATAGTACAAAAAATGATGCGCGCATAGATGATATACAGAAAAACGATCTTTCTACCAATGCAAGCACCCGATCCCCCAGGATAAATAACCTAAATGAAAATATAGCAACTGCTTGCCGTCGACCGTCCGCTCTTTGGTAGTTTCCATTCGATTCAGACGCCAGAGATTAAACTGTTAAGAAAGTGCTGAACGAAAGGAACATATGAACTTTAGCAAGTATATCAAATAGGATGTCAGATCATTAAGTAACCTTGACGAATTTTCCAACAGAAGGGATTCCGTCTGCCTGATGAAATCATTAGCTTCATACTTTTGAGTTTTGCAGCGATTGATAAGATAAGCACATACTACAACATAGACAACATAAGGGCCTGGGGGGGCGAGGTTCCTATTGGGCGGCATCTTAAAGCTGAGAGTCTGCTTCGTCTGTCCTGCTTTCCATCCTGTGTTGTCCAAATACAACATACGGTGACCCATGTGAACCGAGTGTGTGACGAATCCTCCGTGGTACAAAACAATTTTCACACTCTTTGTGCTCGCAGGAACACCGAAGGATATTGTATATGTCGATCCATCAGCAGTAAGTGTTGCCGGGACTTGAACGTTTGTTGGACGAAGTGACGCTTTAGTGCCCTGGAGATACGGGGGAGTAAACCTCTCCACACGGAATTCGGTAATATATGGGGCTCCAGGCTTTGAGGAGAGTACTGGCATCTCGTTCGGATTGGAGCCAGCTACCAAGACCGTACCATCCAGCAAAAGTAGAGCCACCGAGTGATATAGACGGGGAATGGATGATTGTGCAAGTTGAGTCCAGCGTTGACCCTTCGCTTTTTCCGGATCGTAAAGCAAGGCGCGGAGTGTTGGACTTTCCGCCAGCAAAAACCCTTGGGCTCCACGATTGGCCCCGTTAAGCCACAACACTTTACCGTCTGGAAGCAATGTGCCTTCAACCATACCACGACCTTGAGGCATGGAATCCATTTCCCAACTAGGGTTGGTTGTCTCGGGAGAGATAACTCCGCAGCTGGGATCCGTAGGAGATGTAATGTCCTGATACTAATTAGCAAAGATATATGGGCCAATAGGAAGGAGGTGGATGACTTACTTGGTATGCTCCTCCGCCACAGATCATTATTTTCGATGCCCAGTTATTGAAACCTGACAGAGGCAGTAAGACACTACCACCAGTGTTTGGATACGTCCGGTAATCGCCAGGAAGGTCCGGAAGATTTTTAATTACAGTATTGCTCAAGATGTTGAAAATCTGAGAGGATTTAGCAGTAAAGATGAAGATGTAACCATTCCTCAAGAGATGCATGAATGGATACATGTAATATGGCTGGTTCTTTTCTAGGATGTCCATTTTGATGCTTTGGCTTTGAGTGAACCCTGTAGCAGAGAGGATCTCGTAGGTGGGGTTGTTGTTGCTAGGCTGTGATGGATCCAGGCCATTGAGCGAACCAGAAGCAACGAAAACTCTCCCGTCAGCAAGGGTTTGGGCTGAAGCGTACCAGCGCTTCGTGTCCAGCTTATGTCCCGGCTCCTTCCACGATTGACCATTTAGAGCAGAATTTGTTGAGGATCTGGAAAGGTATCTCAAGCTACTAAAACCATCACCGACGGTGTTGTCCAACCAAGTGAGAGGACCGTTGCCACCAATATTCAGCATATCTCCATTAGCGAGAAAGGTCCCGGCTGAGCAGAAGGCGTTTGTCTAAAGAAGTTAGCACATCGTGGTAGGAGGTCCCCTCCTGGAATACACCACCAAACACACACCTTATATCCTAATGGCACAACCTGGTTGGTATTGGGGTCATATTCGCTTGAGTAGGCATATTTTCCATTCGGCAACTTCAACTGTGTGTAGTCCTACGCAATACCATAAGCCCAGGAATCTTTAACCATACCAATCTCTTAAAGGATCCACATACCTCAACTTTATCCAGAAAGAAGACTCGACCATTCGGCATCAGACCTGCGTGCATTGCCGGGACACCCGATTCACCAATGATATCAAACTTTCCACCACCCGTAACTGGAGCTTGCGTAGGACCAGGACCAGGTGTTTCTCCTCCGTTACAAGGTCCAGATTGGCATCCTTTCCCGCAGTGGTCTGTGGTGTCACCACACCACCCATATGGCGAGCAACATTCTCCCAAAGGCCATCCCTTACACGTTTTCCCACCGTTTTGCTTACCACAGGTTCCATCTGTGGTTGGGTCCGGGGCCGGGAGTGGAAAAGGACCGGGCCTTGCAACTGGTGTCCTACGATGAAGCCCCATCTCGATCTGGAATTTGCATCTATTGAGCTGCTAGTTTAGATCTGGCCTAAGTGAAAACGACTGAACGGGTTGTGCTGTAATCATGGGAGAATGTTCGTTGAGATGAATGGAAACACTCTCGAAACCGTTGGGATCCGTCAAACACCGGAATTGGGAACTTACAGACTATCAACGCATACCTGGCCCCTAAAGCATTGATCCACACTCTCCTTGCACTCAATATACGGTGCTGGGAACTTAATGTTGGCCACAACCTGGTGGGCAAGAAAGGCGGAGAGGAACAAGATAGTCTGTACCACAAACATCGTGGATCTTCGAAACGACGACGTTGGTTGGTAGGAACCGAAGCAGTATTGAGGTGAAAGAGATGGGGGGAGGGGTTGAAGAGTGGGGATGGAGAGAGACGGGAGTAATATAAACGGCAGACAGGAGAGGGGTCGAGGTGTCAGAGGAAAGAGAGTGAGAAGGATTAGGGAATAAGAAAGGTAACAACCGGCCAATTTAAGATTAACAGAAGCAGCAGTACAGGTTCGGAGTGCTGGGTTGGCCAGGTGTCCTGTGTTGCAGGAGGCAAGGTCACCTGGATCCGAGTGATGCCCAAAGAACCGCCGCGAATTCTATGGTTAACGGTACAAGTTGAATACTAAGTACTACTAAATTAAGTAAGCACTTATACTCCCTGCGTGAAGGCCGATGTACCTAGGCACTTAAGCAAGTCAGCATCCAGCCTGTAAGCAGGGCTCCCGCATCAGGTGCCTAAGCACTTAACTACTGAGATGTAGTATCAAGCTCTGCAAATCATCATCCACAGCTTCTTTTTATTGTCCATTCAAGAGAGCTCTTTGAGCATAACTGTTATGGAGTCGTTGCTCTCATGCAATATTGATACCTGACAAGAATCGATTAATAAAACGAGGAATATTACCCGAGGACTCTTGAACGAAGGTTTGGCCAGGGGCATACTTACACTAAGCGGATAGCTGCATCGGAAATCGGAGCTGCAATCATTCCCGCTGTATATCTGAGGGGTTTCTGCGCCAATGTGAGACGGCAGAGAAATGAATAGGCCAATGTCCAGCAGCTACCTCAATTAGAACAAAGCGTTAGGAAAGCCATATCTTCCCAGGCTGTGATTGAACCCAAATCCGGACAACTACTAGGTAGCCTCAGTTACAAACCTCCGAACGACACGTCCAGCCCTATGCAACGTCTACAATGCAGACCGACCCAGGTCTGTATAACAAGTCCTAGAGAATCGGGTTCTGGAACATAAAAACTCCTAACCTGAAATCTCGGGGCCCGCGGGTTCCCGACTCGCACAGGTAGCCCTGGACACTAACTAAGGTTTTGGCATTGGATATGGCTTCCTCATGAGGTGCTGAAGGCGAGACCTGAGATGGAAATTGGGTTAATATATACTTGCGAAGTACTTTGGGACTAGTTGTAAACTGGCCGCTAATGTTGGCAAACCGGCACAGGCCGCGTACAGGGCAGAACACATACAATTCATCTAGCTTTGAAATGGGTTCAGAAGGGATGGGAGCGATATTGCGGGTGCATTTTGTGAGGGAGACTGATCTGTGAGGCGGACGTCTGGAGACCGAGTACAGATCCAGGCTTCTGAGACAGTGGAACTCGAGTGCTCTGGCGTGTTTTAGATCATGACAATTCCGAATTGTCAGTCCTCCTTGCCACATTTCCAATAAAGTAAATATTTTCTGGCCTTGTCTTAGGACTAAATAGAGTACAATAGCTATATAATTCCTCACATGTAAAATCATCACTTGTTACATACATTACATTACTCAAAAGCGCGTTGCGTGCCACAGAGCTTAGATGGTGTCTTGTGAATACGGCGAGGAAACGCAAGGTCGGATGGCGTTAGGATCTGTTGCACCTAAACTTGATAGTATTTTCCAGTTTTGAAGTCGGATACGCCGGAGTTGGGTGTAATTATGTGGAGATATTCTCGCTTCAGTAGAGATCTGATATCCTTAGTATCTCAAAGTAGGCCAGGTGGAGATCTTAGCGGTGAAATGATGTTATGTTGATTGTTCCCCCAAAAAGTAATAAAGCGGAAGCACAGCAGGGTGTCAGAGTCATGGAGTTCGCGTAATTGCAAAGCATCATTGTGGTTGATATGGGTTGGATATCGAATGTATTTCTTGGTCGCACATAAATACTCCAGACGACTTGTGCCTTCGTAAATCGTAACCAGTGTGCGAGGGGGAAGCCAGTACACGAATAAGAAGAATACAAGTAAATTCACCCCAAAACCCCATCAGGATTGAGACCTGACGTCGACGGGGATGCTATAAGAAGTTCATATGTACTTCATACCTGTACTTTCGCATCGTAGTACGAACCGCCCATAGCCAAACTAAACGCCAATAAACAGACGTTTGACCGAAGTAATAAACTCCAATGTCTCCTTAAGTAGTTTAAGGCTTCACTGTCGCACTACCATCCGGAAATACAACAATGTCGAAGTACTTTTACCGCAGTAGATGGCATTTTATTCGTAGGCGCGTAGATTTCTAATTTCATCCGCAAGAGCCACTTGTCGCGCGCTCGGGGTGTCATAATCGTTCCGGGTGAACGCAGCAAGTTTGGGTACCCTTCCCAAACATGATGCGTGATGAAAAAGTAGCCGCTCGGCTGAATGAGGTGGTAAGTGCCCAGCGAATAAAACGCCGGCGATAACGACTGAATAGCGAGGTAACTTCCGTGAGTTGGGATATGTTTGGGTGGGTAATTGAATCGTATTGAGTGATGGAAATTGATTGGACATCTGTCTATAGTGTATAGTACTTTGGCTGCCAAACGAATCCAGATGTTGCCGCCATGAGCTCGAGATACGACGTGGGTTAGGGATCTCGCGCATTTCGGCAAAGCGGAAGGCGAGATGGCGCTTAATTAAAGTACCAAGGGGATACCCAAGTTGACAGGCAGTTGTCGGTCAGAATAATGAACTGCTATGCTCATCTTCTGAACTTGTGCGCGCTTCTTTATTTAGATCTTCGGAATAATCTACAGGGAAGAGTGTGTCGTCGTACAAAGTTTTTTCAGCCGCAAGATTTCAAAGTTCAGAAACAACAGCCAGTCACCCACAGAGACAGCAGATAACACACATTGATAGGGGGAACCCACCTCCTTCTCTTCCCGCCTTCCCCTCCCCTCCTTTCCCTTGTATGTATCACCAAGTGACGGGCAGACGAAGCAAGGCGGTTAGTGCACCTGGATAGAACCCCCCTTGTTTGGTGCTAAGCTGACGGGAGCTAGGCTAGTCCTAAATACTAATTTTTTTCTTCGGGGCGCCAGATCTTCCGCTAACTAATCAGGTTTAGAGATCCAGTCTTTAAAGTTCTCAACTGCGTCTCTCCCCTTTCCCTATCCATTGCAACACCACGACACTCTTTATTTCGCCTTTTTCGCCTCCATTGTTTCGTTTCGTTTCGCCCCCTTCTCGCCCCCCTTCTTGACTACGATGGCAACTGTATCTCGCCTGCCGGTACCCCCGGAGATTGTACACGAGATCCTCCGCCACCTCAGCTTGTCGAGCGACTGCGCAAGCTGCCTGCAAACCGACCTGTCCGCTCTCTCCTGCTCGTCAAAGGTTCTACACGCGATCGCTACCCCATATCTGTACTCCTCCATTAACCTCGCGACCCTCCACGATTCCTCAACCTACGATCATCGGCTACAGTCTCTCCTGCACACTCTCTCATCGTCGCAGCTGGGCGAACATGTCCAGCATCTCCAGCTGTCCCATTCCGAGGATTTAACAGAAAAGCTCTGGGCTAAGATCGCGGCATGCACACCAAACCTAAGGGTACTACAAGGAGTGGAGACCCTTTTCCCCACCGAGTCCGAAGATGACGACAGCGAGGAAGGTGCGGAAGAATCTGCGGAAGAGTCTGCGAGGACACTACAAGGGCTGAGGAGTCTACGGAAGCTGGTTATGCACCAAGAGGAACTCCCAATTCGCCTTTCTCAGCTCCTCGACAGCTGGCCCGAGCTGAATAGCCTAGTAATTGGCGATCTCACGGCTGACGGCAGCTCCTTCTCCGATCTTTCGGCTCTCGGAGGGGGAAAGCTGAATGAGCTGTTTTTCTACGACTTTGACCTTGATTATGCCACTCCCGAGGAGCGCGACGATGCCCTTGCATCTCTCCCTGCGCTGGAGATGCTGGGGATCCAGTACTCCCTTGGCTTTTCGCTCTCGGGGGTAACGCGATTCCTGCAGCAGAGTCCTGCGCACGCAGACCGCCTTAAGACACTGGTGTTCCGGCAGCAGCTGCGGCGCGGGAATTCTGCGAAGGCAGTGGCCGAGATGCTTGAAGCGGCGCAGGGCCTGAGGAAGCTGGATTTGTCTCTAGTCAGGTACGGTAATGATGTGGTGGAGGAGATGCCGGAAGAGGACCTAGCTTCGCAGACGCTTGAGGAGCTAGAGTGGAGGGGAATATACGCGTCACACGAAGCTGCAGCAAATGGGGATGATGAATTTGTTCACCTCCTTGTTAACTCTCTCCACCAGCTCCCGAAGCTGGGGAAGTTGACGGTTGGTCATGAAATCCGTGGTCGTTCCATCGCGGAGGGGGAAGAACTTCAGCTGTTTGCCTCGCTCCGCACGGAGTGTGATAGAGAGGGCAGCGTTCTCACTGAGGATGTAGAAGAGATTGGAAAGAATGGGAAAAGGGTTTTGCTGGTTGTTCAAGAAGCTGGAAAGGGTGAGAATTGGTCGGAGAAAGTAGCAGAGATGAAGAGAGGTGTTGCTGGGGTGGAGGGTACACCAGTGTGTGCTGGTGGCAAAGATGGAGAGATGTCAGATGGGGAGGAAGACGGTGAGAAGGAATGTGAGATTTGGGAAACTTAGAGGCGTTTACGGTTTGCGCAGCTTTTTTGAACAAAGTTAGACGGCAATACTTAGAATTGGGATCTGTTTCTGTTTTCTTTGTAATAGACCGACTAGATATAGATACCACATATATGCTTAGATTAGAGCGTTGTTTCCTTTTCTTTTCTTTGCTTGCTTTATATGTTAGACCTGACTAATATTTGTGTTGTGTTTGTATTGTGCGGTTTATGATCTAAATTAATGACCTCTGATGAAAATAAACCCGATCATTGGTCTCTACGTCACCATTTACAACTCGATAATCCACAAGAGGCGCAGGAATCTATTTTAGGCTTTTTTCGACACGTAGAGCAGTATCATTCTGGCCAAATCCCAACATATGAGGCCAACTACCCTCGGTGATTTCCCTTCGCGATGGTCTTCCTTAAGCGCTATGATTGATATAAAATCCCTCACCCAAGGCCCCCATTTCCATATCTCCTCGGGGGCTCACCCCTTCCAGCCCCCTACGGAAAATTTCGAAGATGATCACGGTTTGTCACCCGGTGCTTGGCAAGGTTGCATTTGCTTAAAGGGTTTGTAGCATCTCCTCGACTTTCACTATCAAGTTGATTCTCATTCAGCAATTAGCGACAACTATCGGGTCTCGATTAAACATCACACGCAGTCGGAAAGCGAAACATGTCGGCTGCGGATCGCTCAGCAGGACGCGACGTCCACATTTACGACGCTAATGATCGGACTATAGTGCTCGGAGGCCTCATTCTTACTAATGGAGTAACAAATGCTAACTTCTATTCGATGGTGGAATTCTTTGTAATTTTCAATAGCGATTACGTTCTACAGCATAAAGATGGTACGAATATCGAGAGGGATGAGCAGGCAAATACTAAATCACAACTGCAGACAGGAGGCTTCCTTGCGTACATGGTCAAGCAGTTGACCTTTAAACAGGTTCCTTTGTGGTCAACAATGAAATCCCTTTGCTTCGTACGATCTCATTGAATAGTGAAACTCGTGTTGCAGCATTTTGTGATACTGTCCGTGAGCGAGACCGCCAATGTGTTGTAACGGGCAGACCGGCACTGGATGCTGAGTATGGGCTCTGGACTGGTTTCGAGGCTGCGCACATCTTTCCATTAGCATACAAAGCACTTTGGACGGAGCACAACTATGGTTGTTGGACTACTATTCTACTGGCTATCGAGTCTGTAGGATCTATTAACTTAATGCAGAACGGTATTTTGCTTGACAATACTATTTATGCACCTTTTGACCACTATTTTGTGTCAATTAACCTAGATGTATGTATGGCTGGTTTTGGAGTTTCACCAACTGATAATTGTTCAGGATAACTACAAAATTGTCTGCTTCAGGCACGATGGCCATGGCATCACTGGTAGATGCCTCGATCAGCAGTTTCTTCAGGATCCACATCATCCCGTTGACCCGCTTTTGCGCTGGCATTTCAGACAGGCGGTGTTAATGAATATGAAGGGAGCGGGAGGGGCCTTCTTCGAGTGTGATTTTCCGCCTGGTTCGGACATGATGGGTGAGATTATGAGCGGTCCAAGAGCTGGAGCAAGGATGGAGTTTGAGCTGTTCAGTCGTTTGGCAGCACATGGATTGTTTTGTTTTGTTTTCAGAGAATCTAGAATTGCCTTTAACCAAAACGCCAAAAGGACAGCCACCCTAACCGTCCTTAAGAATATTTAAGACGAACTAAATCGCTATCACTATCCACCACGAGTAAGATACTGAATTACTATCAACTAAAATGCTGAATCGCTATCGCTTTCTTCAAAGAATAAATCATAAAGGAGATACTGCCTACCGAGCTATCCTGGGAGATAAAGATACTAGCTTATATACTACGTATACGGCCGGCTAAACCGGTCCCTAACAGAGGTAGAATGCACGAAATAATCACACGTGTGGCTGGTATTACAATCCCAGCTAGTTCCAGTGTCAATCAGCAAGTTAAGTGCACATTTGGAGCAGGAATAAGCATTGGATATTTTGACGTCCACAAGTACCAGGAATAACGAAATTTTCCAACTATGCATGACAGCGGAAAGATTCAGCAAAGAGCTCTCGTATGTCCCATCATCCTGCCCCCGTGAAAAAGGAAAAACCAAAATGATAAGCTAGTATCCTATAAAACAATCAGTTTACACATTGAAGAGTGACGGGAGTCTAGACACCTACCGTTCATTTAGTCTACTCCTCCCATCCGCCGGCCTCACGAGCAACAGAAGCAAGTCCACCAGTCGCACGATCCGCAGCTACAAAAGCTTCGGGCCTGGCAATGTAGCACGCGCCAGATTCCTGATGCTGAATTAGGGCCGAGGAGGATCCGAAGTACTTCTGGCAGCCGACGCAACTACAGCTCATCAACATGGAACATTTCAATCTCACAACGGCGGAATGAAAACTTACGGAAACGACTTCCTTTGATGAGCGATGCTCTGAACATGCTGCCACATGCTCTGAACCTGTCCAAACTTCTTGCCGCAGGGACACACATATTTTTTATGCAGATCGTTGTAATAGTTTTTGACGGTTTCCTTTGTGATACCCAAGTCGTTGCCGTCCCCTTCGTTATCGATGAGACCCATAGTGCGAAGCTGCCTTGTTGCGTCGTCGATATTGAGCTGGGTCGTTGTGACACCGCTGGCGTAGGGATTGGGCTGGAGCTGGTTCCATTTGTCGTGTGCTACTGGGTTTATGCCAGATTTAATGGCGTTGACACGGCCATTCATCTCCCCGCGAGTCATGCCACCCTTGCACTGATTGCTCTCAATATGCATCGATAGTCCCGCCATGCCGCCCTTGAATTTTTTGTCGCAATAAGGGCAGATGGTAGACTTGACACCTCGGTGTAACTGGCAGATAACTCGCCGTCAATAGCATCGTCACTAAATAATAGTAACAAACGTACCTGTTTAAGGTGGAGGTCCAGCCCATTCTTACTTCCGAAGTCCTTGTAGCAATGCTCGCACGTCAAGTGGCCGTCGCTGTTAACTCTGTGGATTCCATAGTCCTCCCACGAATCAAACAATAGGTTATGGAGCTTGCAGTACTCGTGATCGCTCTCCCTGTACATATGCTTTCTCAGATCGCGGTCGGTATCGAACTTCTTCTTGCACTGAGTGCACGGGAATTTTGGCTTCTCAGTGGGACCATCATCATCATCGGATGGAGTGGACTGGAAAACGCGGCGGCGGGTAGGTTTATCAGACCTGACTACTGGAGGAAGCGAGCAGTCGGAGTCGGAGTCGGAGTCGTATATGTAACTACGAGGTCAGGTGGATTACCGGGATATGCAGAGGAGGAGCCTTACTCTGGCATTGTAGCAGCAATAGGACGACTGGTAGTCAAGACTCACGATAGATTGATGGAATAAAAAAACAGAAGTTTGGAGTGATAGAGTGAAAGGTGGAGAATGGGTGGGGGAATGAGTGGGGGAATGGGCGGAGAAAGGTGGAGAAAGGTGGAGGTGGTGGTGATATTTGGGATTGGGGTTTAGGGTTTGTATCTCGGTACTTAAATACCTAACCTTAGTAGATGCCTGGGTATTGCTTATAAAAGAGAAGTTGTTAGTATGATACTTAGACGGTTATATGTGGTTCTACGGTGTGAACTGTATATAATGCGCTTTGAAGTGAACAATGATATATTCTTTGATGGTTTCAGAAGTTGGAACGCCTTCAAAGAGGAGGCCCCTAAGCCTCAAGAATCCGAACTGTCAGCTGCTGCTGGCTGCTCCACTGACTGGTATTCTACAACTATTTTCAAGCCTACACTTAGGGGATCACACTCCCCGCCGCGCACAAGCCTATTCCAACACTACTGCACTCTCACCACTGGATCATTGGTCATTCAGGAGAGTAATAATATCGCCAATTTAGCCAGTGTTTCAAGCGGCCCAGACTCAAAGGCCTGGTCTGACCTGTGATGGACCGCAGATTTATTGGTCTGCTGGCTTTTGCAGCGCAGATTATTCCCTCACAGGCCAGGCCGTGTTTATTCCAAAGGGAATCTTCCAAATGACAGCTGTATCTGGGGCATGCAGATATCTACGTGGCCTGGCGGCCGGTCGGACCGCTTGGGAACATTGAATAGCCAATCAGAATCAATACCCACATCGGCAACTGCAAATCGTTGGGAGTGGAGATGGTGTAGATGATCACCCTTGGTGTTGTCGCAAGCTCAAGAAACTCGAGAGTATATACACTGCGTGTGGGGGAAGGCAACAAGTCGCAATTGGAAGTACCCACATTCGTGCAACGGAATCCTATAAACGGAGTGATAATACATGAAACAAGTCAGAAGTAGGTGTTTTTTTTTTTTTTTTAAACTATGGCCGAACTAGAACCCTGAGTAGAACCCGGCTCCAATGAGTAACCGGCATCATTATTTCTAGTCAGCCGCATAGGATATCTCCCGGACACCTATCGAACGCCAAAAAGTCAGCAGAAGAGAGAGGATGCGTTTGCATGTGCACTGGAGACTTACCCTTTGGCCGAGCCATACTTAGAACTACCCACACCCGCAATCTCCAATATTGCATTGATCACACCACCAAGTCCCTCACCCGCAATCATACCCCCGGCGATAGCATAGCACAACAGATCAAATGAAGTCGGGTTCCTCTTTGCCCAATAAAACGCAATGATCGACCCGATCAACATGGCCGTTCCATATTGTGTCGTTGGCAGGACGAATGCCAAACCCACTGCCATAAAGTTTGGCACATAGGTACGGTATTTTTCGCGGTAGCCGACAAGATAGTTGTGGCGGAAGACCACAACGACGATAACGAAGGCGCCGATACAGAGGGAGAAAATTCCTGATGAATTGGGGACTGGGAATGTGGGATCTGTTACTGCAATTGCCACAGCCCTCCAAGCTGCTACGCTAGGCGCGGTGAAGGTGCAGGTTTTAGCTTTGAGGTCAAGAACGCATGGGTACGCTTTCATGAATACACTGATGACAGATCAGCAGGCAAGTATATTTACAGATAGGCGGGAATAAACAGACATAAAGACGGACGGAGCAATGAATATTGCTGGGAAGCATCAGTCTCAGTGCTGCTACTTTATATATGGAGGATGGGAAACTCTCACCCACTATCGAGCCAATGATTTGGGCGTACCATTGAAGCTTCGGCGGAGTCTTAAGTAAGTAACCAACCCTGAAATCGGTCACTAAGTCGGTAGCCTGGTTAGCAGCACCAGCAGCGACCGCTCCTCCGACCAAGTTCATACGTTGCGCAGTTTGAACAGGATAGCTGTGGGTAGCTGCACCCAGGACCAACTGGCTTGCCTTTGCCACTGCAGTGATCGGCGTATTATTTGTGGCCCCACTGCATTGAATCGCAAGAAAGGAGAAAATAAAGCCTAAGAGGATGGCTAGTAAACTCAACCCTACATCGAGATGATATTGGAGCCCTAGAACGATGCAGGTCGCGATGATGACTAGAATTAATGGGAGCCCCCATTGCCATAACTGCACTTGGTCCTCTTCTGTCGCAGGGTCTTTCACGATGGATTCGGTCTTGATGTCAGCGTGTTTCTGGAGAAACTTGCTCTGCTTGCCCATCTTGATGGTGACGCTGTTTGCACCCATAGCAAGAGCCTTCCAGACACTCTTCAGTGCAAACCAGATAAGCTTATACTGAACGCCCAATTCGGCGAATGATGCGCAAACCATGAGCATCACGCCACTGGAAAACGACCACCGTCAGTCAATGACTTACGCACTTTGAACTCTGCCAGTGTATATGCAGGAAATATTTACTCACGGCCACAAAAGCCAGTATCTAGGCGATGGGGCGTTCTTGGGGTCCTCTAGCGCAAAGGAATTGAACGAAACGAGCCCATGCTTACCTCCCCACTTCTCGTATCCCGGGTGGCCCTTTGCAAACAACGCAACACCGTGGGCTATCCCATTGTGCACGAGTGCTGGTCCAATAATTCCCCAAGCCAACACGCTTCCACCAAATAACGACAGCGATGGGTTGACACCTGCAAGCATACCGCTCCCAATGAACGCTGGGGTGAGTTCCAAAATCCAGCCCCAGTTCTCAATGGCAAGTGCGGAATTATTATATCCAGACCACTGATAGAACCAGCTGAAAAAGTGCCAATCCCACAGGATCCCCGGCGCATACGAAGAGGCAACACGAAGCGCAATGCACCCAGCAAATGTGATGACCAAGGCGCACGTTCGAATTTTGGCATTTCCGCTGACATTCTCACCAGTGACGGCATGCATCGAGCGGATTGCTAATGCGGTAGCAGTTGAGGTAGCTGCCAGGATATCAGCCGTTAATCTTCACTACTCTCCGGATGGTATAATTCGTACGGAAGACAAGATTAAGCTCTCTAGCGACATAAATAATGAAGAATTTCCGGACTATCTTGCGTAGTCAGATAGGAGCTCATCCTCAGAAGGTGATGGGACTTACGAGGAGTTGAAAACAACAGCCCATAGTACGCTGCGACGGTAGTGAAGGTTAGGAGCCTTGGAAAGTCTGACTCAGGATTATCTAGTAGTTTCATTTGATACAAAGCCGGGATAGCGGAGATAAAAATTCCACTGAGTCCACCAGCGGCTGTGGCTGTGGTCTGAACGATCGCATTTTCCTTCGGACCAAAACTACCCCCGAGGATTGGGAAATTCTCCCCAAGTGATCTGCTGCAGAACTTCAAGAATGCAAAGCCAATGATAGCGCCAAACAGATGTGCAGGGAAGATCCAACTTGTCTTCAGGCCTGTCACCAAAGCTTGGTTAGCACGCTATATCGCTGGTTGAGAATAGGGAGATATCGTACCAAGATAAACATTACTAGCATTCACAAGTCCTCCCAGTATGCACCCAACGAGATTTGCGCGTATTGAAAAAATTTGCGAATTCGTTTCCTCTGGAATGTTTGGGTCGTCGGGGAAGGGAGCAAATGGGTCTGACTCCAACTCCAGGACCCCTTCTTTGGCATCGTCACTGTCTTCTGTGATGATATTTTCATCCTTGGTTTCCCGCGCGGCCTCATCAGTGCCCGTTATAGGATCCTCTGCCTCCGCCGATCTAGGGCGAATGTGCTCCGGCATTTTCCTCGGCGTTGAAGAAGAGAGGATTCAATCGAGTGAACCGGATATAATCGGAAGAGACTGAGACGCAACAGGACGACCGTTCATATACCATATAAGTAATTAGGGAAGTATGCTGTTCACCTGGTCAAGCCACCCGCAAAACCACTAAAATAAACTATCCTATAAAACTGGGGTTGTAGATTGAAAGCTCTGAATAGTGATTAATAGCTCACTTCGATTAGAGTTTCTAAAGTAACGGTAGTAGTCTGGGTGCAGCTTATTTCTAAGTTTAGCTTATTTCTCAGGTCAAACGGTACCTCATACTCTCTGACCTCCACAGGGCATTAATATGCACTACTTAATTCTTCCCTGGGTACTCGGCCGAGATATCCTTGAGTGGTTTCAGGGTTAGGTTAACACTAACGGACTCAGGCGGCTTAAACAATCGAAAGAGTGGCTCACGCCTTTAATATCTTCAACCTGAGGGCTAACTTGACGTATATCGGACAGTGCTAATTATAAGAGGTAATTTTAGGCTTTAATAAACTCCCTTCCACGAACGACATATGCAAACTAGCCCTAGGATTACATGGGTTGCAGATCCTTCGACGAAAGGATACTGTAAATGAGGCAGAATTGATATTAATTTCTGGCCATACATTTGCTTACCTAATTATCTACCCGTCTATTTAACCCGTAGTCCGAGTTTAAATGCAGAGTAATAAGTGAGTAGTATCAATTTGACTTTACTGAGGACGGTAGCGGAAATTCATCTAGCCGTGGTATATACAGCAATTCATCATAACAAAAGGACAAAATAAGGAGCGCGGGCATCGGCTGAGGTTGAAGTTGAGTTTGTTGTACCAAGTAGTTAATGGCCGTTAGTCATTGTTATGCGGTCATAAGGGGTAGCTGCTTTGGGGCGATTATGGCCCAGCAACGGGTTGCTGCTTGGTCAAGAAACTTCGAAAAGTAACCAGCAGAGTTCGAGTGAGGCGATAGTTTGGTAGCTTGCGCTTTTACTTTCCGGGGACGGGGCCAATATACAATTGCCATATCTAAGGGTAGTGGAATGTTTTACGTAGCAATACGGTAGAACCCAGTGTGCAAGAGATTTCAAATTCTATGCTCCCACTCCACTGGCACCACAATTAAGTGCTCCAAAGTCATACTGCAATGTCCATAGATTTGAAGACGATATAAGGAGAGCGGATATACAAGTCACCATGGGGTTTTTAGTAGTGAAAGTTTGGCATATTAGTATCTACCTTAGAATAAGTTTTTGGGTGTGTAACTAATTCCTCACTGGCCAGATTTGACCACAGCTACCTATTACTCGTAGTGGTGATACAGCAAATACTTTCCCCTGTTACAGCCTGGTTTGCGGAGATTCTCAACTTGATCTCAATTGAGCCGTTTCTAGCTCTTCTTAAGCAATTACCACTCCTTAATGCCCACCAGCGTAGAGTACAGCAACACACCTGGTGGTTTTAACACTGCAGAGGTAACTATTCCTTCCAGTGCGGAAGCACTCTCTACGCTGGTGGAGGGTGTTGGTTTGAGCTTACTCTTTCATCTCTAGCTTCTCAACCATCGTTGAATCTAGCTTCAAACTCAGCCCACCACATACGCCTGACTTACACCACACCTACACTGTCAAGCCCTCGCCAGTAAATGTCCGACTAACCCCTCGGCATCTTCTTTGTGACACCCACAGCTCTAACACCGTGCAAAGCGGGGATAACCTGCGAGGATATATAAACGGGTATATCCTAGTTCCTTACAATCACTATCACCCTGCTCCGACCAAAGTTTACTAAACAGTACAATATTATTCATAATCTCAATTTCTCTCTTTTCGTGGTTCTTAGTTCTCTGTATATAGCGTTGACGGGTATAGCCTGTAAGGCTCACCGGTGGCATAAATAGGTGGGTAGTACTCAAATTCCCTACAGATATGATACCACCACCTCCCGCTAGAGCTAATGCATAATAAATGGTACGTACAGTCTTGTTATCTGTCTCTATCCCTCTGTTTTCGTAGGTTTCAGTTCTCTGCACATGACATCTTCGGAACGCGATTCTCACTAATCCCGAGTCCCGCGCTACACACTGAAGGGATTCTATATACCGTTAAATACTCCCAGGGCTTTGCTAGCTACCATTGTAGCCTCGTTTTCTCCTTATTGTTGCTCAGGTAGACCGTTCCCCGTGGCCTCATAGCACCCGCTTTGGCTCCAGCTTCGTCGACGTTCACCTTTCCTCCATAAACTGGCTACCAACGATATCATGGGATTAGACCTAGCTTCCATGACCACCACCCCACCACTATATAAATAAACCTCCAGCCTCCGCCCATGCTCTCCCTTCTTGTCTCTTCATATCTACCACCTTTTTTCACTCAGGTACTAACAGATGTTTCAGGAATGCCACGCTTTACCAAAAGCATATCATCCCACTAGTCGGGCAGCCCTAATTATCTAAGGTTTTGGCTTCATTATCCCGTTTGATGGAGTGATTTGTTCTACTGCCGTCTTGTTTTTCTTACGAGATAATCAGGTTGTGCATATTTTACCCTTCGGAGTTTTTTAAACTTTCTACTTAACTTATGGGAGGGCAGTAATGCTGTCATTTGGCTGCTTGAGAATGGAGCGAGGAGATGATATTGCTATATTTTTTGTATTAAGCTTTGGTCACACTTTCAAACCCAAAGCATCTCTTCTCTTCGGCAGTTCCGGGTACCCTGGCGAGCGAGCCCAGAGTGGACCTTAAAAGATGGCTATGATACCGAGACGAGCTAGCCCAGGCCTATCTCATATCTCGTCTCATCTCTAGACCGACATAGATCTACACTAGAGTTGAGTAACGAGACAGATAATAATGCGCTAGGATATTAATATTATCAAAAGCGAGAATAATTGGGACTCAGACATATTCAAGTTCACCACTCTAGGCTCGGCCCATGGCTGATGTACGTACGGTCGTTCCGCTCTGGTAGTACTGCCTACAATCTGTTTCTACTACAGTGCTTTCTTTTTCCACAGCTCCTCCCAGACGCTGCCCTCCATCCCACGCCTGGGGCTAGCCAGAGAGGGCAAAATACTAAGTAATAATAACGACACTTGTCTCATGAAGTGTAATTCTCAGTCTTACCCCGATGCAAACTTGATGAGTTACACTGCTGTCGCCTTGTCTGCTAAATCTTTTTCCCCCTACGAAAATTTCTCAGAATGATGGTGGGCCATCTCACACCGATCATCACTCGTGAGTTTAAGTTTTAATTATTCTGGTCATGAGCCATCACCCACGGAATATCGAGCCAGGCCAGCAGGGTAATTCCTTGCGCCTCGCCGCTCCCGAGATAGTTTGTTGCATGTGAAACAGTCAGATTCAAATAACCCTTTTATATACTATATCGACTTGACAATAAGACTCTTGCATGCAGAGCAGCCGCTATGGCGCGCACCGGTATGTTAAATCCATGTAATTGCTTATTTCTGATGTGGTCATGGATTAATTATCCAAATTTCAGCGATTTTCTTCGCATGTACAGTCGATCACCCGCAATTCGAACCATTATCCATGAAATATATCCGCTAGCTTAACCACAGCCTCCAAGTTTGCCGCAAGAATATATAAAAATAAAGATGTATGAGAAGAACAGGCGACCAGGTCTGTCTTCCCACTTCTCCTTCCCATATCCGCAATATCATTAATATTACCCCAAAACCGACACCGCAACCCAACCCAACCATAAAAAACTCCAAACACCCAATACACCAGCCCAATCACTCAAGCCCGCATCTTCGGCGACTTCTTTGCCCAAATTTTCAACCACCTAAACGCCGTATTATACCGTCTGCACTCCTCCATAACCGTTTCATCCGTCCAGACCTCGCTTGCCATATGTTTCCTCACTGACGCATCCCCGTAACCATCCACCTTTATTCGAGGACTATAAAGTTCATCATATAAGTATCTTCCGATGCCGCTGGTGACCGTACTCAGTTCGTCACCCACACTCGTGGCAGGCATCCACATCCACACTTTGTGGATATCGCCGAACCCAGCCTCTCGTAGCGCCGAGAGTACCGATTTGCTCGGCATGATGTCGAATGTCCGTGGGTGGCTTGGGTCCGAGAGCACGTTGTCGAGGATCCAGGAGCGCAGAAGTGGGCCCATGTCATTTAGTACTGGGTCTGTTGTTGTTTTTTCGTCAGCGGGAGACGCGGGGGGAGTTAGGGGGGGGACAAACCAAGGATTGTGAGTTCAATGTAGCCGTCATATTTCAGCACTCGGCCTAGCTCCAGAACCAGAGGCAGCCAACCGTCCTTAGGGACAAGGGAGGGGAGAAAACGAGAGGATATGACATCAATTGACCCGGTCTGCAGGGGGGATAGGGAAGTGTGGCCCACTGGTAGCTGGATGCGGCGGAGGTTGTGGGGCGACGCGTATTCGGCGGTGAGCGGGGAGATGGGACTGTTCATGGGACTGTCGGAGGAAAAGGTCACGTATACGAACGTATCTGGATATTCGATGGCTGTGTGCCAGGCCCAATCCGCTACCGTAGATTTATCATTAATTCTTTGGTCTAATCTCGGAGACATAGAAATGGGGAGACTGTACCCATGGCCGGTCCATCGAGATCGAGCACCCTCAACTCGTCACCAGTTTTTGGAGGTCCTCCATCCCCGGGATCCTCTCTCCCCATCATCAACAGATGGTGACCGGACGAGAACAGGATCCGTCCAAAATACAGCCATTTCACCGCCATGAGAAACCATACCCGCTTCTTCAGTGCTGCCTTCAATTCCCCCTGCTCGTCACCAAAACCCACCAACTGTCCCGGATGGAGATGTTGTGGGTTCGAGTCCACCATGCTAGCGGCACAACTGGAATGGTATTCTTCGTCTCTGGCATACCCGAAGATTTTTGATGTTGACTCGAATTCTGATAGTAATGAGGTGAACACATCTAGCAACAGCAGTGAAGGCGGCGTGTAGTGTGATTCATCGTAGCCATTGGTTAGTCCGTACGGTAGCTCGTCTCTGGTTTTTCTACTCTTCATTGAATAGGTGGACTCTCCTCCACTGGTGCCAGGCGGTGCAGGCCATTTCCAGGAATGCCGTGAAGCAGCAGTGGAGGGCCTGCCCGAGGAAAAGGAGTGTCGGCGGGACAATGGCTTCACAGGCAACACCTGTTCAGGCAATGCTGGTGTTGCCTTAACCCCGAAGAGCATACGGTCTGCCAATGTTGGGGTTCTGACGATTTCGGGTTTTGGGGTGGTGGCGGTAGCGGATTGGATAGTTGCAACAGAGGCTTTGCGAGATCGGGATTTGGCGGAGGAGTCGGAAATAGGGTGCCCTTGAGGCCACCGACCGGAGGACAGAGCGGGAGAAGTAGGGACTGATCCGTAGTCGTAATTGTTGGAGGAAGTTCGGGAGAGAATGGGTATGGGGGGTTCTAAGGCAGATAGAGGAGTCCGAGGGGGAAACTGTGGGACATGCTGGTCTGTGGACTTTTTGGGCCTCAAGAACCCGAACCGGTTGCTCTTGGAAGCTCTTCCGGTGGCCGAAGACCTAGTCGAAGACCCGCTCGATATTGAGCCCCAATACCGCTGGAACTCTTCGCTGTTGCGGAAAACATCCAGATTCGGCTCATCCGCGTGGCCGAGCTGAGATGCCGTTTCCAATTCATGGAGTTGTGCCGCCTTGCTCTGTAGCTTCTTTATATTCCGCTGCTCTTCGGTCTGCGCGTCCGGCTTGTATACCCTCACTTGCAGATTGTTCCTATCGAAGATTGTCCCCTTCTTGACCTTCTGTGGTGCCGATGTCGAGATCGATGACGCGGAACCCGCGGAACTTCCACTGTTGGCGGAATAAACGCTATTGGCTCTGTCTCTCGCGGTAGTTGGCCTGTCGCTAGGGATAGACTTTGCGCGCTCGCGGGGGGCCTCTACGGGAGTAATCTGCTTTTTGGCTTCTTTATAGCAATTTTGGTCAATGATGCCGGCGTCACGGGCTTTCCGGAGGTCCCTTCGATCAACCATATATTTTTCGCGGACCTTTTCCTCTCGGAGGGCTTTCTTGTAGACCAGGTAGGACATATTGCGAAAAGTTGTCGTGGCGTGCAGTGTTTTTTTTAGTCAGGCAGAAGAGTTGCGTGCGAGCATCATCAATTATAAATGAAATAAATATTCCGGATGGCAGCTTAATGTACGAGCTGTTGCATCGCCGGGCACCACCACCTGCAAATGCAACCCCCCGCTGCCGCCCGCGCTCTCCCCTCTGCCCTCCCCTCTGCCCTCCCCTTCTCTGTTTCTCGTTAATGCATCGAGAGCAGACACTACAGACTGTCATATGTCACTCACGCTGTGTCGCTCATCCGCGGGCGCGGATCAACCAGTTTGCTGGATTGGTTAGTGCACGTTCCGGTGACGATCAAAATGATTGGTGGCGCTTGCGAAGCCGCAAAGCACTAGCCTGTCCCAAGAACCGTGAACATGCAACTGCATTGAGCCATGCGTGCGAGCGGGATGGGCGGAATCCAAAGCTGTGTGGACGCCCAATGCATTCGTGCTGTAGGCCCAGTGCCGTGTGCCGGCACCCCGGCTCCGCTGAGGACACCTCCCATCGTGATATCTGTGCACCGTCCATAGCGAATTTTCCGGAACTCGGAACTGCACAATTATGCGGTGTAATGGCACCTTCACCACAGCAACAAAGTCTACGAGGTGGCAGTTCCTGCGGCTGGGGAAGACCCCCCACGAGCACCCCCCCCCCACGTGGGCAATAGCGCCGGCTGAGTGGTTCTTGGGCCGCAGTTGTCATTATTGAAACTGCAGAAATTGGCGAAGTATATAACACACCCCGACATCTCGGGTTTGACGTGCAAAAGAGCGGTCCCCTCCCCGATTGAATGAAGCTCTGTGAGCCAATCAGGCACGGCACGACTTCAACCAAAACACCTCCATTAACGCGCCGGGCAAAGCAAATATTTATACCTCATCCCGAACTGAATGTCTCATACGCGTAACCGTTCTGTAACACCTTTACTGTGGTGCAATGCAATTGACGAAACCGGCGGGAGTGATGCCGCGACAAACCGGAGTGACGCCGCAACGAATCCGGTCTTGCGCTTCGACCCGTGCTTGGTGAGTGCATCAATTTGCACAGGCCATGGTAGAAGCGAATCCTATCAGGCCTGGCATCTAGATCTACACCCTACCTATATGGAGTAAGTTAAAGGCTAACTAATGAACCGTACCTGCTGCGGCTACATGCTGTAGGGCAAGCCAAGGAAAGAGACTGGGGATGATATGTCAAGTGTCAGGGGAGTATAAAGCGTGATGATGATTCTAGAACGATATCAGGAGCAGGCCTGGGAGATCCGCGGGGCTGTCTAGATCTGTGTACTTGAATATAAGTTAGGTAACTATGAAACAATGCACTGGTAGAAGACCCTTGGAATTAAGCTTTGATTGAACGTAAACGGCTGTTTATTGGTTGTATTGGCATAGCTAGTACGGTGACGAAGTAATTCACGATATATGCCACAGCAACCAGCCAAAAGCCCTTTTCAATTAGAGAAGAGTGTGATATTCACCATCCGGAACCTACAACAAGTGTCGGCAAGTTCATTCCAGCTCTTAGTTGCCTGGGACTTATGCTCGAAGCGATAGATTGGGAAGGTGAGGAAATTAGAGTACTAGGACGGTAAAAATGCAAATTCTACGATTAACGAAGACCAGCTCCTCGCTGATCCCCGTTGCCAAGCAACTCGATTGATCTCGAAAGTCAATCCAACTCTTGCATTGCATACCAAGCAAAAGCCAAGTGGGTTATCAATTGGCCAAGGGTCCACCCGCTTCAACAACGGTTTGCATATTTTGAGGTGGTGCTATTCTGGTCTCCCTGCTCTTCAACGCTAATGATGGCTCGGAAATAATCGGATGAGCCGTATACAGTGCGGACAGAGCCGGAGGGGGGAATTCAAGGGGATTATTATGCATACGAGATAGTATACCGCATAATCTGGACGAACTGGCTACGTGCAGCTTGCGTACATACCCGACGCCAAATAGCAACTTCTTTCTATCCATTTGCTTTGACGGCGGAGCTAGTTTGGAACCTGGCAAATTAGGTGTGCGTACTGCAGAATTTAATGAATTTGACCGAATTATGCGCCGTTAAAGTTTCTTTAATCGATATTTTTATTGGCGGTGGTCGGTGGCTAGAGCAGGTCTTGGACAAATTTTCACACCTTTTTGCAGCTGGCTACTGTAACGAGCTGGCCGGTCGAATGAAGGAAATCTGGGACCGAACCCAAGATGTGCTCCACTAATAACACTAATTATAATAGTTTAAGCCGATTAATGTTCCACTGTGTCTCTCAAGACTACACAACTCATTGGCTGAACAAGATGCACGCTATTTTCTTCAACTAAAGAGCTTCATCGGTTTTAATCCACACTAAATTCGATCACTTCAAGGGGTCAACTTTAGGCTAGGGCCCAATTGTCAGCATGCAGAGAACATTCCAACAGCTACAGAGTAGAGTATAGACACCATACTGAGTATTCTCTTCTTCCTCCTTTCTTTACAGTTTCCCCCCCTCCCCCATTCCACCTTCTCCAGCTGAGATTTAGCTGCAACCGGGGTACATTAAGCACAATGCCGAACTTGCTTCTCGCTACTATCACCCGCTGGCCATTCTCCATCTTCTGTGTTGCACGTTGATGCTAGAGGGGTAAGCAGGGTTATGTGAGGGGGAAAATATGGGGGAGGGGGAGTGAGACGGAAGAACAGCCGTGGGGGTATCCAAAGGGATATGGAGATAGACGGCAGGGGGTCCGCCTGTGGGGAGATCTGCGAGAGCATGTGGGAGGGGGGATTGGATCTCGAAGACTTTTCGGTTTCAAAATACTCATACTATCCGATGATATAGCACTGGAAGCCTTTCAAGATTTGGGAGTTTGTGAAGCAAAAAATTTACTCGCCGTAAGCACTGAGCATGAACCAGGGTATCCACCCTTGTTGGCGGTGCTCGGAGGCAAACCAGGAGTGGCAATGACTGAAAGTTTCCTACTTACTCAGCTAAGCTTCCATGCTGCATATTCTGGTTACAAATGCTTGCAGCGAGTACGAAGGTCCAAACCCATTCCCACAACGTCTTTTTGTTCTAAACCAAAACTGCCACGGGTTTTTAGGCCAAACTCAGCGAATTCTGCCCCTCCCCGTCCCAAACTTTTGGTACTTCTAAAATTCATAATAAGAGTAATAAAGGGCTCTTCTAGGGAGGACCAGAACTAAAACCTAGCGTGTGGGTTTCCAGATTCTTGTGCTCTAAGCTCGGTTTAAGACTCTTCTAAACTTCGTTCCAAACACACAGGAAAGCCCTTCAAGAGTTAGTTTGCTACTACTCACCTTGGGATCGAGGTTGATCACCGCACCTTCGCGTAATCTTATAGCTGACTGGGTAACGTGATCATTGGTAAGTGGGTTCACATCGTTCTTGACCAAGTACTGTTGTGATAAAGTGGGAGCTGTTCCTTACTGTTCAAAAACCGGTAGAAATGAGCATCAATCTCCAAAGCCGTTTTCGAGTGAACTTCCACGGTCTATTTGTTGATTATAACCAGCTTTCACCGTCGAGAAACCAATTTTATCCGTTGGACAAGAATATATCTTCGTTCGTAAAAGCTTTTGGACCTAAAAAATCCACACTAATATCAATAACATTCAGGCCCGATAAAACCGCAAATCACCTTGAATAGCTTGCGGGAATCCCATTAAAGTTAGGAACCAGTTCTTTATTTGCTCAGTGGTCTTTGAGGAGGGTAGTTGAGAGCTGAAAGGGCTTTCGAAAACCATATTTCAGGACCACGGTTGATCCTTTATGAACGAAAGGATAACGACTAAGTGGACTACGCATTTAATAGCTGGTACCACGAAGTTGAGCAACCTTAGAAGTTGGGCGAAGTTCTCCAAACCCCGCAGTGAATGATGGCAACAGGAACTCTTGTCATAGAACGTAGACGCGGTGCTTCATACACTGCATAAGTTCAGTCAAGATAAATTGGAAACTTATATCTAGAGTGGCCTTTGCCCAGGAGCGATCCAGTGGGAAGCATCGGCTGGTCAGTCATTGCACACACTATAGACCCCATATCTAGAACTTCTAAACGCATATGCATCTCGACCACTGCGGTAATTCGTGGTTATTCCTATTCTAATGGCTCCGTGTAGGCTTGTAACTTTGTGCGGGCATTTGCAAGGCCCAGTTATCCTTGGGGGCGAAAGCATCTTTTTCTCAGACGAAGACCCGCTAGTGGTAAGGGCGTCTCAGGCGGTAGGCAGTATTCCATTATCAGTGATGAATGCAATGCATCATGCTCGCCACCATGCTTCCAAATCCTGAAGGCCACTGCAAATGCATGGATGGGTCAGCGAGACATTTATCCCTCTGCTCTGCAGGATTACCGGCTTGCTCTTCCACCCAACCAAAACCCTCCAAAAATCTCCCAAACAAATTTCTCCGTCTTATCCTGAGCTTCTATATAAATTGTGCAAGTCATTGTGCATGGCTTGACGCAAAAGCCCCTTGTTCGATTTCTGGGGGCTTTGCAATATCATGGTGATAGTTACTACGTTTCTGAGCGGGTGATATTGTAGTAGTTACAAATTGACATACTGAGCTTGAATCGAGCTTCTGGAGTCAGCTGCAGCATTTTCATCCAATGCCTCAAAGACAAATTGGCTTGATGTGGGAAGGAGAGTAAAATGCGATGGAAATTGAAACAGTAACTGCAGTTTACATTTCAGGGGAAGTTACTAATTTCATGGCCGGAGGATACTACGCTGTATACTAAATATTAGCTGAAATGCAAAAAAGAAGCCCCACGCCGGGCTCGAACCGGCAGCCTTTAGATTAGAAGTCTAACGCGCTACCATTGCGCCAGCAGGGCGAAGGATGGGTTAGGGTTCCTTAAATAAGTTGTAGCTTCCTCATATATGTAGGTATGTACAGACACCTGTGGTGCATACAAAAAATACAAGCACACTAACTCCGATTCCCATTTATCAACTCACTACTACAAAGCCCACACTTCTAATCCCAGCATCCCCAAGACCAACAAGCCTACCCATCTTAAATTCTTTAACATGTCCAAGCTCGCGGCTCGGCTGCAGATGTACCCTTGAGCCCTCCAAAATGCGCAGTCTACACTTCCTCCTCCCCCTCCTCCTCCGCCACCGCCAGAAACTTTAACATTACCGCAGTTCCCCTTTGGAGCTGCAGTTTTACCCGATCCACTCCTGGAAACATTATCTCCCGGATCGGGAAATTCGACATCCGCCCCTTCTTGTGTAGTACATCCGTTTGAGAGGTTTGCCAGGAAGATCTGGGGACCCAATGCGCGTTTCTTATTAGCGAAAGGGAAAGCGTTAAATTTTTTGCGTTCCATGAGACGCCGTCGTCCACTGCCTATGGTTATTACTGCACAATTCATGTAGAATTCTCGGTTCCCTGTATTGTTGAGCCATGACCTGGAGAGAGAGGTTAGAAGGAACTTAGGGAGGTACGGAGCGAGACGCGTATGTACCATGCAAGTAAGGCGTCGCCTTTTGGAGCTCCTTGCGGAATCGTAACGCTGAATGTTTGGTCACTTCCTGGCTCTGGATGCACACAGCCACCGACAAAAGACTTGATGACCTGGAATGTTTTGCCGCCGTCGAAGGAGAGCGATATTTGGCAGGACCCACCGGCATGAGTTGCAGAGCCTTCAAGTCTGCTGTCTGTTAGCGAATCAAGTTACTATCGTCCAGAGATAAACAACTTACCGAATCTTGTATGTACTGCCAGGAGAATAATTTGCGACTGACTGGCCCTGTGGTGTTCCAAGATCGGTGTGATATCCTTTGCATGGGTAGTTGCTTCCCGAAGCCGACAGTGGGGAGAGGTAATCATAATCCGCTGTCGTTGTATATGGGTTGGATTTGTGGCGTAGGGAAGGTGGGTCCACCATCGCCATATGTGCCGAGGCGTAGGAGACGATCATCAGGAACACTAGGACCGTACATAGCCGTAATTGCGGGGTACCCGCTTCCATCTTGAAGAACTAAAGTAGATGTTATATTTGAAAAGTGATCATTGATGTGGTTGTAAGAAACCCGCCAAACTGTCTCCCTGACTGGGAGGTTTCTGGTCCTTATTAGCCATTTAAACAATCTCAATTGCGCTGCTGTCTCCTCGAACTATTGGAACTATCAACCGTGCTATAAGGGTTTAAACATATTCTTAGCATGGTTGGAGCCGTGGTGTTTTCAATACGTGATGTGCTGGCAACAATCGGGGTTTTTCCCCTGAGCTGTACTGTACAGCTGGCGGTAAATGCAGGAACCACTGAATTCCCCACCTCGCTTCTGTTCCCCACAACACGCTGTTTCAACATCCTGCTGTTCTTTCCCCACCGTTGTCCTTGAATAGGTACCTAGGTATTTAATATATGAATCCATCAGACATCGCGCATGGACCTCGCTGTTGTGTTTTAGAAACATCCCGTGTTAGCGCTCGCTTCTCCGATTTTTCTCATGCAGGTCATCCGAAGATCCCGCATTGAAACCCCGGTTTATTAAAAAAAAACCCCCCCGCCTGTGTCGGCTGGAATGGCTCGGCTGGGACTGTATAGCGTCACAGAGTCTTGTCCAGACTTAATCCCTGCACTTAGTGAAGATACAAAACCCCCCACGAAGATCTAAGTTCTTAACAGCAAATGCCTGTTGGCCAGGCGAGCAGGCGAGTCTTATAAGAACCAAGACTACGGTAAAGCTCCTTGCTGCACCAGGAATCCAAACTCAACATTTGCATACCCCTCAATTCTCAATCCAACCATGTCGACTATGGTATTGAATGCGAATAACTCAAAAAGGCTTGTTACAATGCTAGTTCAAAATCCAAAGCACCGGATAAAACCATACAAAAAAGTCTCAGCTGCAGATAGGTTTCGATTGTTAATTCGTCAAAAGTGCTTTATGACTCAGTACAAGGGTCAAGTATGGCAATGCGGGCACCGCCGATGTAACTTTTGATGATTTCTCGCAGTGAATGGGTACTTTAGAAGTGCAGTACTAACAAGTCGATCCTTTTCCCGGTCACGAGTACATGCTACAAGAATCCAGCGGGATGGGATGGGGCAATGAGAGATATCCGGTTGCAGCGTTATCTCCTTGCATTCATGAGCTGCAAATAGCCCTTTTTTGCACCTTGCACAAGTTGGAATTCATATCTCGCTGCCACCGGCAACAACAATGTAGCTAGCTCTACGTAGTGATAGCGGCAGTTCTTGGTGTTAGATTAGATGGTGGTCAACCTAATAAAGCAGACGGTAGTCTCAGAGAATAGATATTTCTGGGATTTGCAGAGACAGCCACGGTGCCATGAAGCGCCATCAAATCCATATATGTGAAAAAGGTGGGTGATTATCTCCGGATAGACGCAGGACGCACGCGATCGTAGCCCCACGCGGTTTGATAAATCATAACATAAGACTCCTCTCAACTTAGAAAATACATCAAACATCTCCAAGAAAACTGTAGTGAGGTTTTATTAACGGCCCCTTACTTAAAAAGCAATCCCCACATAAACGAAATAGGAAATCCGAGGGACTTGTAAGCTTCAAAGCAAACATCTCGTTGTTTGCTTCACCCAGCTGGGCGCTGCAGGTGCCCGTCCAGTGGCATTTCTTTTGACGGTGTGCATGAGAGGGCACGTCTTATATTCAAAAGACCTCCCTTGGTCAATTCCCGTCACCAAAGCGAATAATAAAACACCCAAAGAATTCACCCAACCATCGAAACGAAACTCTTCACCCCTCCCTTGGCGATAGTACGCAGCTCTTTCAATAGCCTCCATAGCTCAGAGACACTGTGCCGCTCGAATCCTGCGACCGCCGGACGAAGCAATTCTACGAATTCCATCTCGACTTTGCACCCGCCGTAGTAACAGCCAGTATATCGATAGTACAGGTTGATACACGGAAACAGTATTCAATCCATACCCACGCGACAGTCAGATGGGCAATCGACAAGATGTGTCAATATAGACTCAGAATATATACCTGCGGCGATTCCTACATCCTTCGAGAACCCACCTACTGTAGCAAATGCCCCAACTGCAACGAGTTTGAAGTTGTGGAAGAGACAAGGCATTCCGACGATTGCTATGCCTGCAGAAGGAATCCAAAGAGACGAATGCTACCTGCTATTGCGAGAGGGATTTATGCCGCACGTTAGTGGCGGTGGGATCTCTATGCAACCCTTTTCTGACTATTGGCATAGAGGTTCAGGTAGAGGACGTACAGGCCGGAAATTGGAAACCTCACGGGTGGCAAGTCCGAGGCATTCTGTGGGATGAAATCAGTTGACTCCTTACTTTCTATATTTTCTTTCTGCTGTCGGGAACATTTGAGCGCGGCTGATACACAGGCTTGCTGATTTCTTGCATTTTGGTGCTTCTTATCCTTGTTTCTGATGGGCGTCTAGGAGGTACCGGGTTAGTGATTTCGCTGTATAGTATTTAGTGGGAGGTTGTGTTTTGTTATGAATGAGCAAACTTTTGAATGTAAAGGGTCGAGTGAGATGGTTCGGTCATTATTCTTCGACAACAGAGATGCACAATCTATCATTCGAAAAACACATTCGACTTCAAGAAGCACATCAATTATGTTCTCTCACCACGGTGGTATCCATAATGTTCAATTATAGGCACTTGAAGGTAGTGAAATTCACCATTGAGCACTTCGTCGAATTTGTTGCTCCCTAAGTTATTAGGGTTCGACCTTAGTGTTTGTGACTATTGGTATCATGTGAGACACACAATTGTTCTTGGCGCTAATTCTAGTTCCGAGCTCACTATTACAACACCAGCTAAATTTCACGCGAGTACTAACGACCAGCAACAACCCCCCACGACAAACAACGAGACCTTCCAACCCAGTCTCCCAAATCGACAAACATGGCCCGTGGACCGTAAGTTATCGCTCGGACGCTGCACTTTTCTCGAACGATCTACGGACAATCGGCACGTTGGGTACTCGAAAGATTGGAGATTGGTGGTGAGGTGTGCAGAACGCCTCAGGGAGATGGGCGATATGATGGCCCGAACACTACATCCACAAAGAACCAACAACCTTCAATCTTGAGAGCGATCTCAGTGTGGCATTGCTCCATTGGCTTTGGTTATACCATTGAAGACAGCGCTAACATTGCGTAGAAAGAAGCACTTGAAGAGACTTAATGCTCCTTCGCACTGGCTCCTTGACAAATTATCTGGAGCTTACGCACCTCGCCCTTCGCCTGGTATGCTCGCTTCATTACGAAGTAGTCTCCGTACCTCGTCGCTGACGGGTATTGTTCATCAGGTCCCCACAAGTTGAGGGATTGCATGCCTCTCATTGTTTTCATCCGAAACAGACTGAAATATGCTCTTAACGGACGGTATGGACTTATGCTTCTCCCTTCCCCTGCGCGAACTAGTACTAATACTAGGCGCAGTGAGGTCAAGGCAATTGTCATGCAGCGTCTGATCAAGGTCGACGGAAAGGTTCGCACTGACCCTACCTTCCCCGCCGGCTTTATGGACGTCATCTCTATCGAGAAGACTGGTGAGCACTTCCGTCTCGTGTACGACACCAAGGGTCGTTTCACCATCCATCGTATCACCGAAACCGAGGCTTCCTACAAGCTGTGCAAGGTCAAGCGGGTCCAGCTCGGAAAGAAGGGTATTCCCTACCTCGTCACTCACGATGCCCGCACTATCCGTTACCCTGACCCCAACATTCGTGTCAACGACACCGTCAAGGTTGATCTTGAGACTGGAAAGATCACCGACTTCATCAGGTTCGACACTGGTACTATCGCCATGGTTACCGGTGGTCGCAACATGGGTCGTGTTGGTGTTATCACCCACCGCGAGAGACACGATGGTGGTTTCGATATTGTTCACATCAAGGACGCTGTTGACAACACCTTTGCCACCCGTTTGAGCAACGTCTTTATCATTGGACAGGACAAGCCATGGGTGTCCCTGCCCAAGGGCAAGGGTGTTAAGGTACATAATCTTTATCCCCGCAGTACCTCACGACAAGGTTACTAATATTAGAAACAGCTCTCCATCGCCGAGGAGCGTGACCGTCGTCGTGCTGCCGCCCTCGCCAACTAAGTGCAATCGTAGCAGGAAAAAAAAGCTTCTTTTTCACGAGACATGGTGACATTTGGGAATGGTTCTGGGTTGGATTTGTTCTCTGTTTCTAGGTGCCGGGAGCGGGAATATAAATAGTCCAAAAAGTTCTTCATATAAACTCACGCTGTGATGATTGATGGCCCAAAGATTGCTATTATTCAATTCTACTTGTCACTAGAAGCCACATTTCTTTAACCGATTTGCTCTTTGCGTCTCATCCAATTTTGCGTTCTAAGGTTGTCCAACAAATCAACGACAAAGCAAGGATGTGTCCTCTACAAGTCGTTGCTTTTGGGATTGCTATATCTAATTGGAATCATGACTATCGTATCCAGAGTGCCTTGTTCCTAGGGTTTCCATTGCTTGCTCGTCAAACCAAAAAGCGGCTAGTTTGCGAAAGTATACCTGAAGTATGGTGAAGTTCTCTACCACGTGGCTTGGCAATTTTCAAACACTCGTCGTCATCGTTTCACAACGACAATCGTGTGTGGTTGCTTCCCCAACCCTGTATCTGCATCTCAGTACCATTACCACCAGAATGAACCTGTGTTTGAGCCTCCACCTGCCCCTCCGGAGTGCTCCGCGCACTGTTACTTCAACGTCGCCGCAATTCCTTCGTCTCATCCAGCAACAACGCGGATTCCAGTCGACGCCGGCGAGGCTAAAGTTCAAGACCGTCGAGCAAGCAAAGGCGCGGTATCGTAGTGGTGTTAGTTTTCTCGTGGTCCCAACGGCTTGGGGGGCTTAGTACTAAGAGGCTGATTGGAATGAGGACATAGCCATTCTCATGGAAAGCAGGATTGCTCTTCGTCGCGTCCGGCGTAGGACTTGCTATCTACTTTCAGACAGAGAAGGAGCGCATGCAGAGAAAGCGGATCGCTGAAATGTCAAAGGGCGTGGGTAAGCCCAAAGTCGGGGGCCCGTTTACGGAGTTGGTGGATCACAATGGGAAGGCTAGGAGTGACGACGAGTTTTTGGGAAAGTTTAGACTGGTGTGTTGACCTCCGGTGATATAGTGGCTGCGGCGGGACTTGATGAGTCGGAAATTGCGCGAGATGCTGATACGGAGTGGCTGGGCGACAGGTTTACTTCGGGTTCACGCATTGCCCCGATATCTGCCCGGAAGAGTTGGACAAAATGGCGACCATGATTGACTGTGAGAACCCTGTGACATTGGAAGGACACTGGTGCATAGGGCAGTCGATTGTCGAAAGTACCGCCTGATATACTGACGCTGGGTAGTGATTAAGAAAACCCACGGAAACCTCATGACGCCAATCTTTTTAACCTGTGACCCGGCGCGGGACATCCCCGAAGTTGTGCGTCCAGACCGATTCACCTCATCTGCTTTACGATTCCCCACTGGAGAGTCCTGTTCTCGAAATATGACCAGCTAACGGGGCATATTTGCGGATTACAGATGAAGGAATACCTCGAAGAATTTCATCCCGACCTTGTTGGTCTCACGGGTATGTGATCACATTACTCCCCACTAAAACACCGGCAACTCTGTGCGGCTAAGATTACTCTCTGCTGTAAAACGGTTCTGCAATTCGGGATTGGGGGTTTGCCACCTTCTCTGAACGAAATGGTATTGAACATTGGAACACAGGTACCTACGACCAGATCAAACAAATATGCAAAGCTTACCGGGTGTATTTCTCGACACCACCTGGGCTCCAGCCCGGACAGGATTACCTAGTTGATCACTCTATTTACTTCTATCTAATGGGTACGTTCTTTCTTTTCTCAGATTCTTTTCGATAAGCTTTTCTTTGTTCCGTGCATTATCGACGGGACCCCATGCAGTATAAAATAGGTGAGCGGCTCCGTGGGGCTGGCCAATGATCACAGAAGATCAAGCTGGCTCCCACGGTACCAATTCACCTTCCTTCTGCACTACTGTGGGTACTATGCAACAGAAGTCGTTTCGTAACCAGACGTAGACAATTCAGAACCTCTTGATCTACGTTGCGCGTAAATGCAGATTCAAAAGCGGCCGAGACTGATGGAAGCCATGCTAGATCCTGAGGGCGACTTTGTAGAAGCGTTAGGACGTCAACATACTCCAGAGGCGGCCGCAAGAGTCATTGGGGACCATATAAAGGATTGGAAAAAGCCGCTACGGAAGGATTGATGAAGTCTATACAGTGGAAATGTATATAAATAGATAGATCAATCAGGGGGAAAGTGCTTTAGATGTATTTGTACAAGTAGAATCTTCTCGTCACTCCAAATATACTCGATAGCGTACATGCTGGGAAGCGGGTCATCCACTATGGAAATCCTCCTCTTAATCCAGCTATACTAACCAGATTGGGGCTGGGAGAGAAAGCTCCAAAGATCAAATCTATAGCGCTGAATTCGCTTTCGGATCAATAGATGCTATGTAATAGAGGTGATTTACTATTCGAACTCACCTGGCTCTCCACCCTCCCCATACAAGCTACAAGGATGAAAGACCTCCAATTTTTCCCACAAGGGTACACGCCGATCCTCCAGACTGTGAACGACGGCATCCAGTGCAATACTAGGGCCCACGGTCTGATATGAGGATTCGCAGATCAGCGATATCAACCACTCAGAGCGTTGATACTGAAGTTTAAGTAACTATAAATGAAACAGATAACCTTTATGAAAGAACCGAATGGCCAACTTTATGTTGCGGCCAATGGTTGTGGCGAAATTCCAACGCCTATACCCAATATAAAACTTGAAGCCACTCATATTTTCATTCCCTACACGCTCACGAAGGGCGAATTTGTGTAGTTTTTGATATCACTTTAGTACAGTGTGGTAGGATCTTCACCGTGGCAACTGCAACAAATCCGCCCTTCATGAGGGTGTAGAGGATAGATGTCTCGACCCTACTCCGATCTCATCCTGTTTTGTAGGTTCAGATATTTGTTTTTTCTCTAAGAATTGGGTGATATTATATGGATTGAGAAGCACATCTATAACCTTAAGCTTAGTCTCCCAGGCCTCAGAAGCTATCCCTGTGCATGGTCCGTTCTGGAGCGCCGAGCTTCAATGTTATCTTTGATACATATGTATTTACTAATTCTATCAATGGTAACTACATTCTAAAACCTTTTTTAACTCGAGTGACATGCGATGATTGGATGCTGTAGAAGCCCTATTCCAACCACCGAAACTCGCTCATAAGTCTTAAGTAAACTTAAACCAAACGCTTGCCACTCTTAATAAACGTGGGGGGTGAGATAAATACTGTGGTTCCATCGGCTTTTGAAACATGAGTAATCGGAGAATTGTGTGCTTCCCTAGATATCACTAAACGCCCCGGGCGCGGCGGTCGGTTTCCCCATTAGTCACTCAGTGGCAATTATTACACTACAGTGACAAACCATCCGATTGCGAAAGCCCCCCAGTTGGGAATGCCATACACACCAAGGTTGCAACACAACCCTTGTCGAGATTTAACCAAGCAAAACTACTAGATTCGCAGCTGAGGGGCTTTCGCAATCGGGTGGTCTGTCACTGTACTGTAGTCTTTCCAGCTCTCTTCATTGTCCGATGCTATACACATCACCGATGTGTAGAGAGGAAGATAAAAAATACTGCGCGAGCCACAAGTGTTGAACTTTGGGATGAGTAGGTATGTATTAAAACACCTCATTTTACTCTCTTAACACAACCTCAAAAATCCATCGGGTAAACGAGAAAATATAGGAAAACAAACTCTGCTCCTAAACTCCCAAGGAAAATCCAATATACCCCCACAGAATCTACCGTTCTCCACTCGGTCCATCACTACAATGCAGCCCCCTGCGTTACCCACGAATCTAGTCCCCAACCCCCCTCATATCCAAGCCCAAACCCGGCACTGCCACTGCTTCCAACCTCCTGAATCATTTCAAACAGACCTCTGCCATCCATCCCCGCCGTCATCTCTACTCGGGGTTGCGCCTCCAAGAACCCGCCGTTTCTAAATATGGGATCAATTTCCTGGTGCTGCGGGGAATACGCCATCACTTCGTAATGCTGTCTGTAAGCGTTGTGTTCTGGGTTGGGAGTGGGATGATGTAGCAAATTCGCAAGGCTGGCTGGTACTGGCGTGGTGGTGGGATACTCATTTGTAACCCAATCCGGTTGCTGAGTGCCTGAGCGGAAGCGCTTTGCCGGACGGCGGTGCGAGGAGGAACGAGAGGCATAGTCGGTGCTGCAGAGCTGGACGGTAGAAGAGGCGAGGGAGTCAAAAACATCTCTACACGTCTGGGCGGCTGGACACCGCTCAATCATGGAGGATAAGACGTCGACGCAAGCTAAAGTGTGAAAGTCAATTTGGTCGATGGTTGTAGCAGCGCGAACTTCTGGTGACTGCCATAGTGCACAGAGATACGAGGTTCCTATCATTCAAATAAGTAGTTGTTGGAGGAAGAGGTGGGGTGTGAAGACAGACCGGCCATGAAAAGGTTATGACAAGCTAGCCAGGAATAGTTGATGCTTTTTTCTCTGTGGAGATGGCGATATGCTTTAATGATCTTGCTACCTGAGTCTGCAATGATTTCATATGCTTCTGTTGTTGGTTGGGGAACTGCAGGACAGAGGCCATAAAGCAGAAGGCGAGTTTGTTGGTAGTTCAGGTCTATAAATGAGAGATTATAACCACATCCCGCTTCGCCCTGGTTTTTCGGCGCGGTATCAATCCAGTGTTGAAGTCTAGCTTCCATATCCCGCCGCCAGCCCTCAAGTGACTGAAATCGCCGAGGAACTTCAGAAGTTTGGTAGAGTATCTGCTGGATCTCGCTTTGCAACTGACGGATTCGGAACATGTGGAGGGAAATAGTACGGGATGGCTTTCGTCCTAGGGGTTGAGGACGAATACCAGAGATGGTGATACACTCGTCGTCGACATCAACGGGGAAGGGTGTTCTTATGGCATCGTCGGCAATGCCGAAGGGCCGGCCAAGATAGACACAAACTTGACGATCCAAAGAGTAGGTGCACCAGAATAACCTTCGACGCTCATCGAGGGAAACGGGGTCAAAAATCTTCTCTGCTTTGGTATTCTCTTGGTGGAGTCCTATGTCAACTGCTAGTCGCAGTGCAGCACCAAGGACATACCATACTGTAATTGAGGTTAGAAGCAAGTTGGAAGGAACAATGGGGAGGGATACTACATGCCTCCTGGGGCTGCGGGACGCATTAGGGAATAAAGAGCAAGGAGTAGAACACCCTTTAAGCCATCCAATCGGTTGTTCGAAAGCGAAACGGACATAAAAAGACAGTCCATATGTTGCATTGCAGCTGCATGGTATCTCTCAGGCAGATTTTCGGTGCTTTGTGACATAGCTGAAGCAATAGCAAAGCACATGAATGCAAAATAAAGGTCCGCAGAATGTTGTATTCGGTCAAGATATAGGTTTCCAGAACCTTCCCGCCCGAGGTCGCCAGGTGTTGTCATTCCTTCTATCTCCACGCGATCACACACTCTGCGAAAGACAGCTTCGAACTGAGGTCTAAACAGTATAGGGAACTGTGGGTTTGCCTGCTGAAAATATGCCTTCACTCCTCGCAAACATCAACACCAGGCCACCAATTTATGATCCTCACCACGGCATCACACCCGACAAAAAACCGAAAGCGTAAAACGAAAACGGGATGTAGCCATACCTCCAGCAGGTGGTCTGCAGTTTCTCGATTCGGAAAAGGACATGGCGGTGAGCGTTTTAGACTCCGCGGGATAATGGTGGAGGAGGCCGCAGGATCTGGAGGCATCGACTCTGGAGTAGGGTCCTGATTTGGATATGACAATGGCGGAGTGCTACTGGTCTGTTCCTGCCCATCCTTCGACCTTAATTTCACTGCCGAGAACATAAGTCTAGCAAATCTGCCCCACACAATGTCAGTGAGCAACGCCATAGGCCGGGGAAGTAGTATCGTATACGAGATGCCCGAGCTACCACCCATGAAGCCAGGAGAGCTGGTCCCCTGAACACCCACCAGACCAACCTGGTTCACCAAGTTCTCGATATCAGGTCGTAAATGCAGGGCTTTACTCTCACCAATATCATTTCTTGGAGTCTGATCCCTGCTGCTTCTTTCGGGGTCTCCCATCACAGTGCTACTGGATCGCGAGAAACTCCCTGTATCCGGGCCGTTCCGGCCGTCGTTTCCTGCGTCTCCCCATCCGGGCTGCAGCTGCGGATCAATCGCGACATCATTATTCGCACCCTGCTGCTCCAGTTTTAACTCTTCTTCAAGGTGTTTCACCCTTTTTTCCAGCCAATCTACATAGCTTCGGGGGATTTCGCGTCCCGTCGCCGCATCGATTCCAACACATTCGACTCCCGCCTTCAAGCACGCCGAGCAGCTCGGAAATTGTTGGTCGCATCTCGTTTTCCGCGCTCTGCACCGATTACATGCCTGGATCGATCGCGAAATTGTTGGGCCCCCACCACTGCCGCTACTCTTTGAGCCTTTGCGTTCTGCCGGGCCGGCAAACGTGGTCGCATGCGGTGTAGTGGGAGGAGGGATCTTCGAAGACGAGATCTCGGAGGAGGACGGCGAAGGGCGCTTTCGTGTCGTGGAATCTCCGGGAGAAAGTGGTGGGCGAGGGGATATAGGTGTCTTTGGGTGCATTTCCGTGGACGAGGGTTCGGCTCGGGAGAGTCCGAGGCCGCCGATGTACGTACGATTGTATGGGGGCACTAACTAAACGGCGGGAAGATCGAACAGGTACGGCGGACGACGGGCGTTATGCTGATTGTCTGAGGAAGATGAGGTGATCGGGACTGGAAAGACTCGGTGGGCGCGGAGAGCAGCCATTGTCAGCAGCAGAATATCATATCATGTCATATCATTATCTATGCATACTATCTCATCGCCCCTTTCTAGGTTTTCTGCTCGCACAGAAATGCAAGGTGGACAGAAGATGGATGCGGGTATGGGTAGGAATGCGTGTGAGTACAATGATCTGAAAAAGCCAGTATTGATTTACCGAACGAACGATAGGAAGCACTGCTGCGCTGCTGCTGCGCTCTCTGAAACACTCGAGTAGTTCTACTCACTTCACTTTTTTTCCACGTGAGGGAGGGAAGATGAGCAATTGCCGAGCAACCAAACGGGGTGGCGGGTTGGTGGTAGCGGGCGGGAGGGTTAGCGGTGTCGTACTTGTCCGATGGGTGATGAGCTCGTAGGAAGGTGTAGCTAGTTTACGTGCATTTTGTCTCCTTCTCTGGCCTTCGGTGCTGACTTTACTTTTTGCGGGCTTTTCTGTCTCGAGATTTATTTGGGCGGCCCCCTCTGGCTGCATCGCATTCAGCGACGAACCCAGCGATAAGTTAAATGGGAACACGGATGCACCCCAACAGCTAACAGCCGAGAAGCTAGCAGCAGCAATGCAGCAGATGTCAAGATGGGAATATGGGGATGTCACCACATTCATGGTTTGTGCGTGTCTCCTGAGGAACCAGCCAGCAATAGCAACGAACCTCACTTGGCACATACTTTTCGCAGCTGCTTAAAATTTACCTAAGGCCTCGTCCGAGACTGGGAATGCTCACGCCTCATACGTCCCTTCGTGCGCGTCCTACCTGCCTGCTCTGGGCGCCGTCGAAGAAGTAAGTGCGGTTCATGTTCTGACTGTGGGGGTCCTGCTCAGTGGGGGTGGGTTGGCGATTTTAGGGTAGATGGTGGGGTTCGGCCGTTAGGCCAATTTAAGCTTGGGGCCGGGATCCAATTATCAGCGCGTTCACATCACTTCAACCCATGGCCACAACCACATCGACAACCACATCGGCCAGCTTCCTTCTACCACATAGGCACAGCATGATATGTTCTGTCCGTTTGCTCACAAAGGAGTCCGCCCGTCCAAGATGCGTGTCGGGGTTACGGCAATACCCTCATCCGGCAGAGACGCACTTTTCCATGAGGTCCCCGGACTCGGAAAGGCCGACGTCGCGGACATGCAATATAACCACTTCCGCTACCTCCCTGATATTCTCCGGTGCAGCCCGCGCTGGAGTCATGCTTCCCTTCCGAAATCCCCCTACCTACTGGCAGCGGCCTGCGCAGTGCCTGACCTTGCGCATTGCCATACCCACGTCTAGTTTCTAGCTTCTTCTAAAGATACAGCATGATGTAGAAACGTTTTCCCGAAAATCGGCTGCGGAAAAATGAAGGCTGGACAGACGCGACGGGTAAGTATAGTGATGCGCACGAGGCATGCCGAGACAGAACTCGATATCTCGTGCTGTGGCTAGTCAATCTCGTCAAGTTCGAGACTCGGGACTTTCTGTGCAAGCTCACTCTTCATCATCCCCCGCCTCTAACCTCTCCCCACCGCCGGACCCGGTAGTAGCGATTCATAGATCTTGTTCAAACACAGGGAGAGCTCATACTCTCGAGGGTCTCGTCGCTTGCGCAACACAAGGTAGTTGAGTATTTGAGTACATTTTCAGTTTGGGAATAATGTAATAATCCAAAACATCCTTACCTCAATAAACTCGGGCTGTAATTAACAAAACCCCTTCCACTTCCAGGCTCATAAACCATAAGTACACATCACTCGTCACACATCACTCGTTATTTCTTCCACGCCAAGCACAAGTATGCATTACCTAATCCTCCCGCAACATTCGCAATAGAAATTCACGATAACTCCCCTTCGCACCTATATCACTGATCCTCATACCAACATCAACCCGGTATTTCTTCTTAAAAACCCGCTTCACCTTCCGCAAATGCTTGGGATCCCAATGGATGCGAGTAGCCCTCGAAATAAGTAGATCCTCGCGATCGTGCTCCAAGACAGCAGTGATGGCTTGATCCAACAGCTTCGCGTCGCGGAGAGGCTTGTCGACCGCGCCGTTGAGGACATGGAGGAGCGTTTCGCCCTATATCCGTCAGTAAACAAGGGGCCGAAGAGGGTGAGGGATTAACATACAGCCAGATTTTTTGAATGCTTTATAATGGCTTTTGCAAGGTCTCTTTCATAAACTTGCCTATAAAGTGCCGCCATCTCACGCAACCAGCGGTCGGAGCGGGTGACGATGATCCCCACCATCTCTGTTTCTCCGCCGGTAGCACCACGCTCAAGGATGGTTCCAAGTCGTGCTACGTCCTCTCGAATCCCCGCTTCATCGAGTGGGCGGTCTTCTTCCATCCTCGAGCATGAAAGCTGTGCCATTACCGCGATGCGGAATTTATTGGCTGGCAGCTCATCTGCAACGCATTTCTCTAGGGAGGCATTGTACTTTGCATCCTTGAAGCAGGCCTTGATCTGTGCGGTTTCCTTGTTGCTCCTTCCCATCAGGCTCTCAATCAACAACTCGTTCCGGGTCTCTTTCTTTTGATACCACGAATTTGCAAACCACGCCTCAGACTCGTACGGGCCTAAAGCAACAGCGAATGCAACCTTGCCGAAGGGAGAGGAGGTGGTGAACACCGACTTAATATGCTTTGCTAGGTTTACCCCACGATAGAGAGATTTATATTCGGCACGAAGGGCTTTGAGTTGCGAGGGTGTGAGTGTGGGGAGAATATCGATCAGCGGCTTCGGGGAGGGGCGAGTAAACGTGTGTTTAAGCTCCTGCTGCAATCTTGCAGCATCGGATGCAGGATTGTATTTGCGTTCCGGAGAAGGAGAGCTGGCTCGAGATGGAGAGACGAAGGGCGAGTTTCCGCCCGTTGGCTTGACGGAAGGGGATTTTCCACCTGGTCCGCCCGGTCCGAGGCTTGGATTGTACGATGGGGATGCAGACTCGCCGTAATAGCTGGGGCGACTGTGGAAGCCTACTGTCTGCGAGGAGGTGGGGGTAGAGTGCTGATGTTGAGATTTCTGGGGATACGCTGGCGGTCCAAGGGAAAAGGAACCATGTGATTGGTGTTTACCCGCTGCAACTGGTGGTGAGGCAGCAAACTGAGGCGAAGATGGTCCAAATGCAGGGGATGGCATCGGCGAGATGGATTGATAAGTACCATGGTACGGCTGTAAAGCGGGCGATGGTGGTGGTAGCAATGGCCTGGAACCACCGTTGGAGCCAATATTTGAACCTCCCGGCGATGGTATCCCAAGAGTCGAAAGTTTCCCAAGTTTTCCAGAAAGACTTCCACTACTACTAGTTTTGCTAGCACTATTATCCACATAGCTCGGTTTGGCCGGAATGCCGGACGCTGACACTCCCGAAGCTACTTGAATTGAATGATGCAGCGATTGGCTTGTTGCGCTGTCGGAAAGAACGGGAATATAGTAGTCGGGGTTATTGTATTGCGGCGGAGCCTGGCCTGGAGGATATACCTTTCCTGCTCCCTCACCAGGGAGAGGCCCCGGGTGGTTTGGATCTAGGTTTGGGGGAGGCCTTGGATCGCCACCGTAGGGTGCTGTGGTTGTTCCGTCTATCCTAGGACCGCCTGTTTGATAGTGGAAGACGCTTGGTACTGTAGATTGCAATGCAGCTTGACCTTGACCGAGACTGAATTTGCCCGGCTCTCCGGGCGCTGGAGCAGAGGAAGGATAAGCATTACCATATTGAGGAGGAGGAGGAGGAGCGGATTGGTAATATCCTCCTTGGGGAGGCGGTGGGCCAGAAGAATAAGGCGCGCTTTGAGGAGGATTTGGGTTCGAGCCATAAAAACTAGCAGTAGGTGGAGAGTTCTGGGCATATGGAGGGTTCTGAGTATATACGCCGGGAGATGGGGGAGGTAGCGGCTGCTGCCCTTGTGGGCGTCCATACGGCCTGGGATGGCCCGGTTGACTCGGTCCGTATCCTGGGCTAGTAATTGGTGAGATAGGTTTTTGGCCTCCATATCCTCCTGGCTGACCACCACCGTAACCACCGCTGCCGTAGCCACCAGCGATAGGAGCAGATTGCGAATGTGCAGGATAGGGTTGTTGGTTTGGGGGTGGTTGGTTGTGTCCATGTGACGCACCCTGTAGAGCTCCAAATGGCACACCGCCGAATGAACGAGTGCTCACGTCCGAGCCGCTCCTCTTCCTCCCCTCCGGGGAAGGCGCCTGTAGCCCACTTCCTTCCTCCTTAGTCGGGGAATGCGATGGCTTCCTCTGCTGCGGTGAGTCGGTGCGAGGTGGTTGTGACTTTCGGTGGGGACGGCGCGACAGTTCAGAAGTTTCCTCGGTGTCAGAGCCTTCCGAGTTGGAATCCCTAGCGTGCGAGGGGCTGCGATGGTGTCGACTCGTGCTATGGTTCCGTCCATTGCGGTTCTCGATTGAGAGCGAGCTGGTGTCTTTATCTTGGCGGGGAGTGCGGTCGTCAGATTCCGCTTCTTTCTTCGCGGCACGATCAGCACGCTTTTGCGCTTTGTAGGCCGCGTAGTCGGGGGAGCCTTTTTCTGGCCTGGGCATAGTTGTTAAAAGTTGTGACGTTGCGGCCGGGGGATCGGGGTTTTAAAGGTGTGATGGTGTTCCTTGAGATTGTGTAACGCAAGATTGGGAACAAAGGGACTCCGAATAAAGTATCCTTGGATTGACTTGGGTGCTCGGCTCCATGGTGATTGCGGGGTATACGAATTTCAACTTGATTGGTAGAGATTTCGAGGGTGTAATTATACGATCTTAAAATTGGGCGGGTTTTCAGCTGGGTTGTATTATTGGTGTAGTCTTGAGTTTGTACGGTGCGATTGGCGAGACTGTACACTAATGAACAACTTGATCAGTTTGTAACAACTCGAGATATCAGCGGTTGTTGATTGGGTTCCTCTTGCTTAGGTAGCTTTGGATGGACTCGTATTAATGGGCTTTAGGCTGTTTGTTATGAGGGCGACAAATTATTATATTGTTTTATGAACAAGCACTCGTCTCCATCTGCAAACATCTCTATGTAGATGAATAAACGGCCTAGAACCAATACCAGCAGTGTTGGTGTATTTTTGGCCACTCATACCCTTCAGCCAAAGAGAACGAAACACAACCACGAAGGCTAAGCCCTCATACTAGGGTAGAACAGACCAAGCTCAAGCTGTCCTTGGAACCCACATCTTCGCCACGATACAACGTTGCATACTATGGTAACAACAAAGAAGCCGAATGGAAAGATAGTCTTTCAGCTGAAATAGATGTTGATTTCTTAAAGGTGGCTTTGATAGAATGAAGTCCTATGGATTTTGGAGGATGGGTGCTTTGACTAGTGACTACTGTACTGCATAAACTAAGTAGTCTCATTCCCAATTCCCAGCCCCTCAGAGAGTCACCATGGACCCACGTTTCACACCATAAGTACCCTTCCACTTCAAATTTCTCGATCTGTCTTGTGCAAAGGTACGTGCAAGAATAACACCTACCAGATACTATCCACTCGTTCAATTATCATCCACATTCTTAATAGTATTTTCAGCCTCTCTCTAGAGCTGGGAACGAGACTATATTCTCCAGATAATTTCAATATAAACGCTTCTAACGCACTCAAGAACTCAGTAGGACGCTACATCTGTGAACTTCATTCTGAATACACTATGCAATTCAGCGGTCAAGACTAGTAACTGGACGCACTCTCAATCACTAACAACAAACGTTATTATCCATTAGGTCGACGTCCATAATGAACTTCACGTTGTGTTGAGACCACCCTCCTTGCATTTGGATGGTTGAGCATCAACGGAGGATCGCCGTTTCTATACTTCGTCAGCAGTGAGTCTTTGGAGCAGTACGGCAGCTAAGAATATTTCGTTTCATTGTTTCATTTTCCTATTGCCTCGTTTTATATCGTTTCTAGCAGTGGAAGTGGGAACAGGATATTTGTAGCGATACGGCAGCTTAGAATGATTATTTTCGTTGTTTGTTTCCCTGTTTCCTGATTCCTAGGTTCGCTTAATTTCTATTGTTTGTTAGCAGTGGAGCAATAAACAACTGTTTGGATTAGTACACAGCAGTTGATAATGTTTCGTTTCGTTTGGCGAGACTGCTGAATGCAAAGAGTTGCCTGATAATGGGTATCTTGAATTCATTAATTGTCGGCGCCAAATGATACGAAAACTAGTTGTTTCACGTGATATTTAGCCTACAAAACGGTTGTCAACACAACAACGCGTCTTCCTACCACTCCAGAATACCAGCACTTGCCTCACTATCATGTTGTCTCCCGATCTCACAACCATCCTCGGATCTCTCCCAGGCGCACGCCTTACCCTTCAAAGACTTACCCAATCGATTTCGACACCTCCTACCTCAGCAGAGGTGACTGTGCACTCGGACATCTCGGACGAGTCTTCCACTTCCCCCGGCACACTAGAGATCGAGCTAGCCCACTACAAAGAGCTCTGTTCCCAACTACGATTCAGCTACCTAGAGCAAGTGACGAAGGAAAGATTTCTGCGCAGCATAACCGATGATCAGCGGGAAATTCCCGAGACAGAGGATAATGCGCAACTGGAGGAACTCCTGAGAGGCGCGAAGGAGAAGCTAAAGAACAGTAAGCGCGAGGTTGATGAGATATTGGCGGAGCTTGAAGCCGTAGCACAGAGACTGGTACCCGGTATTTCTCAATACTTGAAAGGTTGATCGAGTGGGGCTAATCTTATCGGACAGCATATGAGCAATTTACTCGCGATATTTCCAAAGTGCAGACGCTTCCAGAGGAGACCGAGGCCATGAGAAATCAGATTGAGACGCATCAGAATGCAAATGATGCAAGGCCAGGGATGAACCTACCGCTATCAGATACGTTAGAGCATATTGGTGCTGCCGAGAGTGAGCTGCGTATGCTTGAAACGGAACTGGAAAGTCTGAAAACTACGCTGCCTCGGAAAAAGCGGCACCTGGAGAATTTGGATAGAGTGATTTCGGAGCATGAGAGGAATAAGGAAGGTTTGGAAAGGTTTGCGTCTGAGGCGGTCAGGGCCAGAGAGGGAGCCAGAGCGGCTGGAAAGGCGAACAGGGAGAATACGGGACAGTGGTACGTTATCTTTGGCTTGTGATCTAGAAGATTTTCCATGGCTAACAGGCACTAGGTATAAATCTTCGTATGAGATACTAACAACATTATTGGAATAAAAACTAGTCCATCCACTGAAATAGTTCTATAACGGAGTCCGCCTCACGCAATGTCACTCAGTCTGTGGAATCGGTGAGGTTGCATATATGGATCGCCTCCATTTGTATGGCTTATGGGCTTCAGCTGGGGTGATGGAGATCATGATATCATCGTGATGACGGTCATTCGGGACTCAGCTGGAGGTGCTAGCTGAGTGCGCATGCATGCGTACAAGCCATACACTGAATGCTATGTATAAGAGCATACAAGCCCCGTCGTAGACAGAAACAATTAAGCTTCTCTATCACTATTTCAACAGTGAGACTCAACTTGCTCAAAGCCGCTGCTCGGGAGGGTCTATTCTCATAGAGCAGACTTATCCCTGCCCCGCGGCAAACTCGCAAATTCACTTGGTGAATATCCGAGCACCAAAAGAACGGAGAGTCGTAGATGTGTGCTAAGTGTAAAATGTCACTTGACCGGGTTTTGTCGGAGCGTTAGATACAGGGTTCGATAGCTTTTTAACCTCGAAATTGGCAATACAGACAAGTAATAAGTAAATACGATTACAGGTCTATCATAATTATTTACAATATACGCATAGGTATATTAAAGTCCATGCCTCTTAGCTGTAAAGGCCAACGACCTCAAATACTCCCTGACCTGAGATGCCAGCGCTCCAAAGTACTCTCACCCGAGCTATTTCGTCGACCCCTTAAGTGTAAGTTAGCTAATGCGTTTATGGAACGCGGAGCGTAGGGTATTTTCCGTACCAATTCCTAGGTTGGCGGCGGAGGAACGCTCCAACCGCCCCAAGGTACCCCTCATGCCGTAAAAAGTACGCCTTTTTAGTGCCCTTTGACCAATATCGCATACCAAACGATAGAGTGTGCATAGTCTGATGGTGCCCTCGAATAAAGCTCCCACCAAAGTATATATGTTGAAGATTGTGATTTTGAGCTTGGAGATAGGCGATTTGGCCGATATTATTGCTGCTGTATTTAGTATGAATGTACTAGTGGGATTGTGAGATTATGGCATCTCACCTGACCATGTATAGTAGGCTCCTGCTAATATCCTCCGCAGCAAACCGGTCGCATCTTCCATTGGTCGATGCCGCCCCATTTTCCATTGCGGCTTCGCTTTCACTAATAGCTTCCGTTTGCTTCTTGAAAACCTTTCCAAAGCTACTAGCGATGGTGGTCGCCTTCAGCCCAATCTTTTCATAGCCTCCGCCGTATATATCTCCTACTAGCATGTCGACGTTGGTGTTATCTCCTCGTTCGGCCATCCCCAACATGTCTACTCAGACAGTTAGTACATAGCCGGGGCCGCGTAATGAGTCCGCCTACCATCAAATGTCCTCGCGGGTGTTAATAGCGCCAGTAATCCCCACAGAGTACCGCCACCAAGCTAGCCTATAGTTAGTAAAGGTTCCCATTGCTTGTTTCAGCAAAACCCACCGAAGAGCCGCCAATCCTTTCAAACTGCTGAGGCCCAGAGACTTTAATCATGCTAACGCCCGAACCAATATTCACAAGCTGATGGGCGAGTTAGCGCCAGGAGGTACTGTGAACCGTGACTAAAGGCATACTAGGTAAGGGTAGATGTCAACTCTGGCTTCCTCGAAATGCATAGGATCGTCTTCCGAGTACGTAAAGACTTCGTATGGTATTTCAGTGATGAAGAAATCCAAGCCTGCAGAACCGCAAGTGAGAGAGAGTCACCAAGGACACTTGCAAGACAACTAACCGACTATGAGGCACTCCATCTCATCCTCTCTATAGATTTGAACACCCAAAGTCTTCTGTATCTTGTCAAAATATTTGTACGCGCCGCCGCCTGTAGCCATGACGTACAACGGTTCGTCCAGGGAACGTGTAGCGTGCGGCGGCTTCTCGCGTTCACCGTTAACTAGACGGTCCATGTAAGTGATTAATTCATCGATATTCTCAGTTTCGAAACTCTTGAAGTTCAACTTTCCACCTTGGCCGTTTGGATCACGAGTAAAATACACTAGCTTTGCTAGAGAACCTCCTATCTATGCGGTTGCTGGTAAATTAGCACGCCGGTAACGCATAGAATAGTTGTGCCTTACATCAACGGCCATATGGGAGACTTCGGACTTGTGATGTGGCAGGCGGATATCCTTTGTATCTTGTCCATATCGAGCTGGTGATCCCGTCCGTGGCGGTGAATTACTCTCCTCGTCTACAATGAATGCCCCTTGTACGTTGATCTAGCTTATAGTTTAGCATATTTAAGGTTGAGTTACGACGGTGTAGGCTGCGAAGTACCCGAACTGAACCAGGCCGATCGAGCTGTTCAAAGGTGTTCTTTCTAGGCCGCACCGCAAGAGTGTCTTCCGAATGTGTGGGGTACGATGGCACTGTGTCTGGCCTCATACTTCTGCAATAACGAAATAGATGTGGAGAGCGTGCGAAAGTGGTGACCCGTCGATGCTCTCGGCTCAATCGCGGGGTGTAGAAGGAACTTGGCGAACGTTCTAGTGCAAGCTGGTGGATCTAAGAATTGGTGCGCGGTGTTTGGTAGCTGCTGAGATGGATAATGAATAGCGAACGTCTGGAGGAAGACAGTACTATCGGTAACCTCTATCTATGAAGTAGTTCCAGACCAAGTGCTAAGTATGCGTGTGCGGTCATACCTCGGAAGCTCCAGGAACATCGGAACTCGTCCATCATCCCATCGAATTTTAGCTTAGATGTGGTGTGCCGAGACAAAAAAACAAACATTTCGAGCTGCACGTCATGCCAGATAGCCGATGAGTACGTGTCCAGTAATGTCAAGTAATATATACCCACTATATTCTACATTGACCATGAGCGGTCTGATTTCATAGAAAACATTCCATTTTAGTTTATAAGGCAACAAAAGTGCACTTCAACCACGCAAACCCTAGGGTTTGATCCAATCAGAGAGGCAATATTTAGGAGTGCGCCAACATGAACGCTGTGAGGTCCGATTTCCTTTGCCACTGTCACAATATAACCGCTAGGACACTCCGTTTGGCCATACCCGAGTACCGACGACATGCCCTGAAGTAGTTACTCACACATGTACATTTCGGGCGTTTAACGTTTGCCCGCTTCTCTACACGTATAGTAGTTATCTCTTCCTTCTCTCCGAGTCGCCGTCGTTGGACTCCACTATCATGATCCGTATACCGTACGTGTATAATAGATGTTCTCAAAAAAATGCGGTTGATAAAGGCGGACCTTTCGCTTATTCATAAAGAATTGGAATTTATAAGACATCTTTTATGTGAAAGACAACAAACTGCGCTCGAAAGCTAGTCGTCCGACAAACCTGTAAGCTCGGCGCAAATACTTGCTCATGAGAGCACTCTTGCGTTTTGGGACAACGCCTCTTTTGTCCCGAGCAGGATTGATGTGGGGAAGAAGCCCGATAATAAGGGGAGGAGAAACGAGTGATGGTTACTCGGTTTCGCATTCTTCTCCATCTCAGCTGACAACACATCCGTAGCAATAACCCTCTCTTTAGGCTTGAGTTTAAAGGTAGGTACTCTCCATAGGCCGTAAAATCGGGCAGCTCCACTTGAACGATATTCTTGTTACATATCCAGTGGCAAGTGACTCAGTGGCGAGTGACTCAAGAGTGGCGAAGCATCAAAGTTTTCTCTCATAATTCTCTGTATATAAATCGAGTCTTTCTCCTTCTCTGCTTCTCTTCACCATATCATAGAATTAACACACGGTTCTCCCCTAAGTACTATAGTAACAATTCTCCGAATCCCTAATGAGAGTGATAGTTGATGTTTGGAAGTACTGTACCAAGAAACGAACGAAGAACAGCTGTCTAAAAATGAATGATTCTGCGTTCGATCGAGCGCCCATTGACGACTTGGAGAACGAACTATTAAGCAAAAGTAGCACTTACTCCGGACATGTGTAGGGCACACGTGATATCTAGCATACGCTAGAGTGTGGTGAAGGGATTGTAGATGTAGAATTAGGTTAACATTGATGGGGGAGTTTAGACTCGGGATTGAAACACAAGAATAACCCTAGGGTTCATGGTGTTGGTGTGGTATGGTTTAAAAGTCACGAAAACGTGGTGTAGAGGTGGCCTTGTGGGTTATATTAAACACCGCCATGTAAATCTCACTAGGTAGGAAAACGGTGAAGTGTAATTCTCACGCTGCATCTTGAGTGTGATGTAAATCGCACACTGCCAAAGAATGATGTAAATGGCACGACAAAGACATGGTGTAGCTCAAACTACATCGAGTGATACAGTGTGCATCGTGCCAATAACACAACAGATTAGTGTGAATCAAACGATACTAGTGATAGTGTATGAATGGCTTTAAGAACAATCACGAGATTTAGTTCTCGGTGTTGAACTTTCCAAAGCAGTGGAAAGCCCAACTGTTACATGTACTTTAATGGGTCTATCACTTTTGCCTCTTAAAATTTCAAGATAAATATTTTGGCTGTATTTTCTTTGTGATTCTGCATGTATGTGCGTGGGCTCGAGAGTGGTTGTGGTTGCTGTGATATCTTAATCATGTTAGAAGTGCGGTATATCACTGGCAGTAAGAGAGGTGGTGCTAATGATGATGATGATACTGCACGGAAGTATGTCTAAGTTCTTTTTGTCTAGTAAGTTATAAGACGTACGAAGTTAAGTAAGTAGTGACCCAGTAGCAACTTCTAACCGAAGTCCATTCAGGCGACCGAAACCACACTATAGTTTCCATATAAACCACAAAAGTGATATATAAATGCCATTGTGGTGTAAAAGAGATGCCTTTGTAGTTTGATTGTTGTGTGAAAGCCACTACAAAAGCGTATGCATATAAGCCATTTTGTAGTGACCATCTTACACCTGCTGCCACCAGTTCAACTCAGAATATTTCACTACAATGTAGTGTAAACGCCACTCCAAGTCTTGTGGAAACACCTAATGACACCACCATAAGTTTCATACCTCGGAAGTGTTAATCTCACGATAGCATGTAGTGTACATGCCACGACAGCACGTAGTGTAAATGCCACACTGTCTATCGTGAGTTTTAAACTATACCAAAATGAACCCTATGGATCAGAAGGCGGCCTAAAAAAAGTTGTATGTAGGAACAGTACTAATGAAAACCGCTCAAATGATAGGATAATCGTACCCCTTGACTAGTGAACCAACCCAAAATGACACTCCCAAGCTGCGACTGCTGAGTAACAGAGAAGCTGATGATTGATGACGTTCTTTCGGTATAGAAGCTGATAGATGCTAGCCGATAAACTTGCATGTTCTCTTCCGTACGGCACCTTGCTGGAAAATGATACAAATGCTAGTACAGCGCCAGGACCGAAGAAAAGGTTGCAGTGGAGAGGTGTGGGAGATTCGGTCACTGGCTAGAGGTATGAACTTTGAGAGGACGATATGATTTATGTGCTTAATACGTACTAGTCGTCCCAGGACTACTGGCGAGACTATCCGCAAAGTCCAGGATCTAGTAGGCGCTGGAACGCTCTATAGAAGGCTTACCACGCAAACAGCGATAGGGAAAGTGGGGTGAATCGCATCATGAGAAACCCAAGTATTGGCTAAATGGATGTTAGGATGAGCATCTTAGTTTTCTCGGATAGACTAGATATGTAGGTTATTCGAGTGATCTAAATGAATCCGAACCTGTTACATATAAAAGACCTGATACAAACTCACTGTAACCGGGGCTGATTGCACACAAGTTTCTTGTATATATCTCGAGTCTTTCTCCTTCTCTTTTCTCTGTACCTTAAGTCTATACACGCACGCGGTTCTCCCCTCCATATTCGCAACAGAACGTGTTACGAATGTAAAGCGGACGAAGTCTATTCTACTATCTAAGGGAGAAGCTCTGTCTTTATATACATGAAGGCCTGGAACTCTATGGAAGTCTATGGAAGCTCACGATTGCAAATGCCAGTGGCGGTGGCGAGTGAAAACTCGTGGATGAGTCTACGACTGTGAGTCCATAGCCTGTGAGTCAATTCGCGATCTCAGTATCGGCGACTTCTCTTCAGATCATATAGTAATAGAACAGTCTCGAGATTACACGAGTGATACACAGTGGTTATCCGAATGGCGACTCCTTTTTGGAGCCACCTTCCAGCTGATTTATTACGCTAGCACACAGATGAGACGATGGATAAAATCTATGCTTCAGCCAGACCTAGCTTTGTGCATAAGTAATTGGACAGATACCTGGATACCTACCTACCTAGGCAGGTAAGTAGCCATTTTTCACGGAATGTGAACATTTTCAATAGAAGCATGGCTGTGGGAATTCGCGAATTTCAACATACCTCTATGGCTTAAGCAGGTACGAGAATAAGCATTCCTCTGAGAGCGACGACAAATTCTGCTCGAGGTGGTGGTGAGAGTATTGGATTCAGGTCGTTTCAGATTGCTTTTAGAGTCAGGTCATCAAACAACTTCTAAGAAGGCCCCAAAATATTAATATGCTCTCGTGCCCAGGATTTTTCGCTCGACGTGAAGCGTAGCTAAAAGTCTGGAATATGGGACTACTTGAAATACTCGTATCGTACAACAACGGATTTTGGCCAGTGCTTTTGCTTTTAGAAGGATGGAATTCTGTGACTTTGATGAGGCATGGCAGAGCGAAGCATTCGAATCATGGGCGCCTACCACTTTATTTGCGGTCTACTCGCTTGGTTTTGTCAATGCTTCGCTGACTCGTGAGAGCTTCTTCCTCGAAGTATTTACCCCTCAGCTGACCAAAGCTAACAGTTTTTCACGCCGTCGATTGGGTTCCTGCCGGCGGCGAAGAGGGGAAATGTCGGCGAGAGCTATTCATGAGCCTGTACCCGGCTACGGGAATGCATATACAGACTAAAACAATCAGCTTGAGCACGGTTTCTAGCCAGTTCAGATTAACCGTCTCCAACCTGCTCCTGAGTACCGTCTCTCAACATTACCTATAGTTACCTAGGTACTTAGAAGGTGATAATAACTTCGCGAACGAATGCTCTGTGGTTTTAGTTAGCACTTCTTCTATTATATATGTTCCGTCCCATGGGCGAACCTTCCAGTTAGCGAACTGGAGAGGGAAGTTTGCGATATTTTGACCAATTCGCGAATTGGAACCAATTGATATCCATAATTCCACCTAGATTTCGACACAATGAATCTCACTGCATGCGCTGAAACGGTATGCTCTGAAATGATATGATCTGACACTGCCATTATATGGCTTCATTCGTTTTTTCCTAATTGGTTTCACACTTGGCTTCCAGTGAAGCTTAAAGATGGTGAATGGTGGACATGCTAGCGGTAGAATGTAGTTACACCGATGGCAGTCAGTCATGATATAAGTATATATAACGCTATAATCTCGCTATAGCGAGGAGCAAGGTATTGCCATGTTGATCAATTATCTTAAGCTTTCAATTTCCCTGCTCAGTGATGTGGTTTGGGTTCATGCAACCGTTTCGAAGTTTTTATGTTGGTAACTATGGGAGAGCCAACACCATACAGGTTTTAATTAAGTGACGACTTTGCATTTATTTAATTTGGACATTTCCTTGTATGCTATTTGTAGTCTGTCAGCCGGCTGACAGACTATGCCGTTTGGTGTCCACCTGTATCAACCAACTGCCCTTTCTTAGGCGGAAAGGTTCCCATTCAATGACGGGCTGAGAGTTGTCTCGCACCAGACGTTAGGGTAGCTGAGGTACGAGGCTCAAAATCACGTGAGGATCGGTCTGGTGCGAGATAAGGTTGATAGAAAGGCATTACTGCTGCGCGTGCGCATGAATAATGGAACCTGGACAAAGTGTAACGCCAGTCCTTACAATACTAGCTTCCTATTTTTGTCGTTAGGCTGATCACCTAAAACTTCTTGTAATTTCGCAGACGAATTCTCTATGGTTTTGGTGAGCAATTCTCTATTGTATACTATAGTACATTCATGAATACTGTCCCACCCTGGGGTCGACGATGATGTAATATTCTGGATTTGGCGGAATAGTTACGTTCTGGATTGAATACCGTTCTATCTCGGCTTGGGTCTCGTAGAATGTATATTTCAGCAGCAGCGGTATTCCACCGTCCATCACAAGCAGTCTTCTTAGTGCTCTCTGGAAAACAAAGATCATGTATCGTATCGCGCTTAAATTACTCAATGCACCAGCGCCAGGAGCGGTGAGGCGCCCCGAAGTGGGGCTCCTGTCGGGTGCAGACTTGCATTAGGTACTTCTAGCCTGTAGCGTGTTGGATCTATCCATCCCTACCAATCGACCTGTACATCGCAACACCACTTCACTATCACTGAACTGAACCACGGGTTTGGTGCAATAGGTGGTTTGCTAGGTCCGATACTCAGTCCCCCACCCCAAGTCCCGCCCTGCGATGGTATCACGCTTAAAGAATTCTTGTGACATACAACTACTAACTGATAGCTGACAGCGCCCTAATCTCAGTCTTGCTTACCACCACCCGTTATTCCACAGCCATTCGTAATGGACAATACTGCAAGTCGTTCCACCAGTCGTTCCCATACCGTGGATCCTGCGGCAAATGCGAAGCTTCACGATGGCAATTCTGCGAACAAGCACAACATTCGGCAGTCCGATACGTTGAACCCGATGTCTTACTCGTGTCCCGAAGCGAAAGTCCTCAACTCAAGACGGAAAAAGCGCTTGGGATTCGCTGTACACAGTGTTCAGGCTTCCAGTGAACCCACACCACAGTTCATTCAACCGTCGAAGGTGTATTATAGAGCAAGGTACCCAGGAACTCCGCCGTATCCAACTAGAGGTGCTCGACAGAAACAAATTCAACTTCAACCCTCGAAGTCGGAGATTTCCAAGAATATTTCGCGAAGGGACAAACTAAAACCATATGTGCTGGAGCCACCAGTCCAGGCGCAGCGTTTTCCAAAAAATAGTGGGTGCCCGCCTCACTCATTCTGTTTGTCGCGAGATTATGAGGCTTACAATTGCAATTTTATAGAATGTTGCGATATCTACCCATGGAAAGGAAACCATCCGGAAGATCATGTTACTGATGCGCAAGCTAGGAATGGACAGTATGATAAGCTGTTTGTTGGGAAGCACAATGTACTTTCTGCCGGCTTGCCCTCTCAAACTGAGTTGGTGCTTACAGCTTTGCAGAATGAGCAAGGATCTGCTAGATCGCCTCTAATTGCAACATTCAAGCAGAGAATGGGCTTGCGAACATTGTCATCCCTCTATTTGAATATTCTGGATAAACGTCAATCTTATAGCGCAGTTACAACTACATCAACGTTTAAACCCCCACCTCGTGTGACTCTTCCGGACCAAAAACGGGAAGCCTGGCTTCGGGATCTTGCAAATCCTCTTGTTCCGTTACGACGACTCTCTCGCACCATACCACACGGGTTAAAGGGTCCTGCCCTTCTTGAACAGTGTGCAGCAAAGAGTGTCCCTACTGCGCGAGCAGTCTGGTTTGTTCGTTGCGTCGGGGCCAACGAACTAAGAGGATTAAGGCGTAAGGGGGTGGGTTCTCTGGCGGTGGGCGGGGAGGCGAAATGGATTAAGGAATGGACTGGTCATGTCATGCAATTCTTGGAGAAGTCCATTGGGGCGTGTGGTACCATGAGCGACGACCTGTGGCGCACAAGAATGCACTATTCGTAGGATTACCTGCCTTGAATATCCGGGGGTTCTTTCTTGACGCTGACATTTCTAAGAATACGCCTTGCCACCCATCTCTATGCTGAGAACCTACTTGATCGCATGGTATTTTTAGAGTGGTATTTGTCATTCTTTGAGACCTCTGCGTTGGACGTGCTACCTCTGGTGATCGTTTTAGCCCCCACGTTCTGGGAAGATCTTCTGAAACTTAGACGGTTTTCAAGGCGACTTGCTGAGGTTTTACTGGCCAAGTCCGAGGCAGTATGCGATCCCGATGCCACAACGTCTGGATGTAAAGTAACGTCGTTTTCAGGTCATCACGAATAACATAGATCAGCTATTGATACCCCTTATCCGCCGGCTTTCAATCATGGCCTCTGTAAGCCCTTTTAACTTCTCAAACTTACGTAAAATTCTTCCTAATTGCGTAGAATCTACTACTGTGTCACCGGGAATCACTCGTAGGGTCAGGCGATGGAGCTCGGTTTCAGCAATTTTTGGCACTAGTAGACCGCCGGTTTTTTGGCACCCAGGTATGCTTGCGAAATGTATCGCTACGGATCAGTTATTTCGATGGTTTGAAGGATGCTTCTAAGTCACCATCTGTGGTATCTGATCGCCGGAAGGCTGTTGAATACCTCGATGGAATCGAATTACCTTTTAATGCTCATGATATCTATCAACAACTCAGTTTTCTGCTATCACCTGCAGACCTAGTTCCGCGTGTGTTCGAATGGGCAGTTACTTCCCTCAGAACAGGCCAATACCGGATCTATCTTGGGGCAGAGCTATTAAGACTTGCGTCAGTGGATGGCTTCAATATTCAAACTTCTGTAATGGAGTTTTTGAACCGGTTAGAAGTTTACACTAAAATTAAAAAGCATGATGTTTATCTACTAATTTCGGAGCTTGTACGGACTGAGTATTTCTCCATTGCAGTGTACTTGAGATGGCTTATTGCTAAAGGCGGGCTTGCTAAAATAAATCACTTTGATGAGGTATGGCCCCCGAGAGGAGAACTTACTGAGTACTAAGACCAATTTAATTTTAAGGGGTGTCCGTGTTATGTTCGACTGCTCGCTGAAATACCAATTCATTCTGCCTCAGCACCCCTGCGGAACTTACGCAGTATATTGTTGAATGGATGTTCCTTCGACTGTAACGCCGAGGAAAGATCGGTTATCGAGTCTAGAGAAATGCTATCAATGCGAGGAATGTTTAATATGCCTCCGAATGCTCAAGCAGATCGATATGCAGGTTTGGATCTGCACGAGATGGAAAAATTACGCAATTTAAGTCGCACTGCAAAATCAGAGTTGGCTCAGTGGATTAAGGAAAGCTTTGAAGAACTTGTGACAAGAGAGCAGTAAGTCACCCTAGCTGCGTAAGTGTTTGGCTCACCGTTCTTATCACAGAACCGGTCAATATAGTTGGCGCAGTACTTCAGTGGATAGCCGAGTAAATACGTTGCCAGCAATGCAGATTATTCTCATCAGGGATGTCTTAGAGCAACTTGGCGATACTGCAGCGCTTCTGGATGTGAGTGGTCCAATCTGTTCGTTGATGATGGGTATGCATTGACACTATGTGTAGATCATCAAACTCGTGCTTGTTTCCGACGATTGGGACGTCCTAACCTTAGCAGCCGACACAATAAATTACAATCTTGAGGCATTCTCAGTTCTTCATCCCTTAAATGACTTTGTACAGTGCATCTATCTTAAAGTAAGTTTCTCTGTTGAAAGGGATATTTTGCGTTATATTGACATTTAAATGCAAAGTACAAAAAATTACAATCACAACAACAGCCTGTTTACAAGGAATTTGTCGTATCTTTTCTAGATCTTTTGACTGCAACTGGATCTGAAGGTTCCATGAAGCAAGAAATGATCTCTGATCTTGCTATTTATGATCGGCGGGCTCCCAGAGCTGCCGTACACCCCACCGCTACTCGTTCGCCAATATCAGAGACCATGGATGATGATGATATCTTTGACGATGCGGACATGGAAAATAACGAGATTGACATACTCTGGAACGCCCCTGGGGATGTTGATAAGCGAGATCTGTCCCGAATATTTGAAACAACAGTGTCCAAGATGGAAACTTCTTTCGAGGATACGGATAATCAGTCTCATATCCTTTCTGCTGCCAGGGGTTTGACAAAGCTTCGGCAATTCGACGCCGATGTATTCGATGAGCTTTCACAACGTTGGGTCTTCGGAATGCAATCGTACTCGAACCGTGTGCCACTCTTCCGGGCATTTTCGAGTTTAATAGCCGGATCTTGTCTAAAACTTGATGTCTTAGCAAGTGTAGCCTTGAAGGTTCTTTCCCAGCACCATGAAGGGGTATGTATTCGGCCGGATGTGTCTTGTTCAGGCTGACTGAAAGGTGTATTGCAGGTAATATCAGCGCTTGATGGTGGAATGTTCGTTGCACTGGTCCTTGAATTGATCATTCAGGACGATCCATTTCGGACCTCATTGTCTGCGAAGGTGAGTGTGAATGTGTGTACAGGTGTAAAACCCCTAACAATACTAGGATTTTTATACCCTTAAGCTTAGACGTAAATTGTTTGTTTCAGCTTCTGCGGCTGGAGTGCTTGGGCTATTTCGCGATGTTTTTGAACTGTGCACTATCTCGCAAAATGATGAGCTCCATGGGCACGTCCTCCAATTGATGTCGTCAGATTCCGCCCTGGAGGTGTTACGAGGGCTTGCAATTAAGAAACTGGATCTCCTGAAGGCTCAAGTCATCGAACCTTTAGTACAAACCAAAAAGTCTGGGTGCTTGTCATGGCTCCAACAGTTTGTGGATAACCTTCTCGACGACAATGATTCCAATGGTGCGTGTCGCTCACTATGTGACCTATACATTTCACGATTCGCTTACTAGCTACTAGACAACTCGGAGGTTGATGCGCATGTTCAAGTCGCCCGTCTTTTGGACCTAGCCGATGACTTCTCCATTAGTCTTTGTAAGCTTAAGATGCAGATTATACTCACCGTAGATCCCAAGGTTGAATCGTTCGGCAGTAGCGATACATCATTAAATGTGGGGAGCACTATTGCGAGGTCGTTTGTGAAGGGGTTTGCGTCGGCATCCCAAGAGAGACGCAAGATCTGTACCGATCTAATCACAGTTCTTAACAAAGATTGTGCTAATAAAGTAAGACAACCATCGCTGCAAGTGGCTTCGTGCATTTCGCATATCTTTAACCTCCGATTTTGGTAGATTCGGGCCGATGTTGAAGAATTATTCCTAGAATGGAGCAATTTCCTACAGACACGCCAGCTTATCAAGCAACTGGACTTGGTCTTAGTCGATGACCACGAAACTGGCGAGTCATTAGCGCGTGCATTTCTCTCTGTCGTGGAAGCAACATCATCCAGCGCTCCAACGCCTGGATTACAGTTTATTCCATCATTGCTGGTTGAGCGAATGGCGAAGTTCATACAGATGATATCAACTCAGGATGAGGAGGCGAGCGGCGTGCCAGATCTTTCCTGGAGGAATCGTGATGCTCTCTCTGAATTTCGTTGCTGGTATCCACATCCATTGCGAGACTCGCGCAGCCACTGATACTAACGTGGTGACGGAACTAGGTTTGTACTATTTATGAAGCTGGTGATACTGCATCGGGCAGAATTTACACAGGCGAAATCGTCCATGTCTGATCAGGCACGTATGTTAGCGGGGCTGTGTTGCTTACTACAGGTATGTTTTGATAAATTTTAGTCGCATTTCGAGACCAACTAAGGAGTCTAGCACGAGATTATACGCAACGATGAAGCACACTTCGAGCTAGTGCTAGGGATTGCATCGAGCTTCTGTGACGGTACCGCCCTCTTTTAAGCTATTAGTTGCTTGTCTACTAACATCTATCAGGACTCCCTGACGATACGCGTTTCCAACTCAAGCGCTATGCCAAGGGCAAACGCTCACCACCGATGTCGTCGTATCTGGTAGGGTCCGGCGACGGTGCAGAATCTCTGAAAGCATTTCAGAAAGGAAAGACAGTCGAGTTTTCAATTAAGCCTTGGGAACGATTAGCCGAACCCACTCCAGGTATCGGTGAGAATGATGTTAGTTTGAGTTTGGCATTGTTCCGGACTAGAAGATTTTAGGAGAGCGGAAAACACAACTTTAACTGGGGGAATATTCGGGCGTTAGGGTTGGGTATATTCTTGTACAGACAGCGTAGTTTGCCGTCATCTTAGAACGGAAAATATTTGATACTTCGGTATAATTTGGGGGGAACCGTGTGCTACCACCGGAAATATGGTGTTTTTGAGACGGATATGAAACAATTCGGTCGTGGGGCTGTTATATACTGATTTTGGACCGTTTCGGAGGCGTTGCCGGACAGTTTGAGACCGTTTGCAAAATTTGGAACTATTGTTTGAATGTTCTGCTCTAACAACTAATGTTAAATGGTCTCAAAGACACCCTATTATCTCTAATAGCATTGAAGAGTAAATGTACAGTTGCGGGAGCCCACATGAAGTACAACAGTCTGCAGCCGAGTGTGTGCAGGGTGCGTTGGGCCATGCGCACAGAAGCCCAATGCACCGAGGGCTAGAAGAGGTTTCCGCTATAACTTGGGGTTTTAAATCCTAGACATACGGAGGCCATCTTGGGCGAACCCGCCATAAGCCAAACCCTTCGAACATTAACCTGGAACTGGAACCCCATAACTTCAAGTAGTACCACACAAATTGGCACTCTCCTCAAATAATTCTACTTCAAAGTATTTGTATCCTCTTTGCCAATTTTTTGGTATGTTGATGAAGTGTTGTGTTTCCTGTACTAATTGGCACTGATTGTACCGGCGGACGTCCGGTATTAGTGGTTAGGGTTTATGGGTATGGCAACGTATTTCCGTCAAAATACTCCTCGCCACGACCTCGTACGCGTTTGGCCTTTTTTCACTGGCACTAGTCGTCTGGGACGGAAAGGCGGTTGTACGGTTGCATAGTTTTGGCCCAGAGGAATATTATGTGGGCGAGCGCAAGCCCAATCATACAAGTAACGTGTGATTCACGTGTTAAAATAGTGTGAATGACAAGTTACCAAATTTGACATGTTTTAAAACATGTCAATTACATGCTTTCATTTTTCTTTTTGTATTAGATTTAACAAACGTGTCAATGTCACAGTTCTCAAACTTGTAATTCACACAATATTGTGTATAGAGCTGGTAACATCTGTTACGGCTCGGGTTACAAGTGAGGGGTTGAAGGGTACTTAGACATGATATCGGGGGTGTGGAAGGAATTAGTGTTACAGAGAAGCGGAGAAGTTGATAGATGTGTGAATGGTGTGAGGATGTTGTAAGATGGTGGTGGTACAATTTGTTAAGATAAAGGAAGTGGGTTGAGGTGTTGCAACATCAGGAGATGTGGTGTGGTTGTGTTGATAAGGAGTTGTATTGGTGGTGTGTAAGATCATGGGAAGATATTCGGATGGTACATCAGAGCATGAGCAATGATTCGAGGGTGGCAGATGATATGTATATAAAGAGAGGCTGTTTGGTGTTGGAGGATTTCCTCTTCTTCTCTCTTTACCCATTCTCTTGTATAGCAAAGCAAGCACGACTTTGAACCAGCTCTGACTCTTGTCTTGTCTTGACCTTCTCAATACAAATTTCGAAACACCTTGTCCCGTTTACGATATCACATTACCATCACCAATATCACCTACGTCTGTTACGGGGGTTCTTAGTCCCAATAATCAATACAACTATTAATTGAACTTAAGTACAGCCGCCTATCTCAGTATCTCTTTCTTTCCTCGTCTTATCCTAAGACTCAACTTCTTGTTCCTCTGTAACGAGAACAACCAGTCTAAACCTATACCACAGACCGTCTCCTCTGTAGATATATATCACGCTTCGTTGTCATACCACCGCTCCTCGGAAAACTCCTCGAATGGTTACAACCCGGTGTTCAGATATCGTAGCACCAGGTAGTCCATACCTTCTAGTTGACAGAAACGAAAAACCACTCAGTAGGCGTGGGTTAGGTGGTGCTCTTGTAAACTGTAAAGAAGATTGCCGAAAGTCTCGACAACTTGTTGTAGTGCGTACTCGGATTGTGTATACCTGTGACCAGGCATATAAAGGGTAATCGCGTAGGTTGATTAATGAAGAAATAGTGGCAGACTATTTCTTAATGGATAGATAGATAATAGATAGAATTCTTAATAATATTTTATGATCGTCTTCGGTGTTCTCTGAAAGCTAACTTCTTCGCTGCTGCCTCCCCGATTCCTTCGGCCAACGCTTGCACTTTATAGCCCGTGCTCTCTTCTAAAGGTGATAGCGTTATCTCGGCCACGCTCTCCTAGCGCCCGGTAATAACTCGCCACAACACCCTCAGGTAAT
>Ga0307512_10000163_pt1 | contig 89007 bp, 76 predicted proteins | sample 14_EM_MG_FD_200267 | JGI IMG/M metagenome (GOLD analysis project Ga0307512, IMG submission 200267) | Populus trichocarpa ectomycorrhiza microbial communities from riparian zone in the Pacific Northwest, United States - 14_EM | ecosystem: Host-associated > Plants > Roots > Unclassified | place...
TATAATAGCCGCCGCAAGGGAGGTATGCAACGCGACCCGTCGCTTGGGCGACGGGTCGCGTCTGATTCTCCGTCAGAGGGTACGAGGTTCCGCCAGAGCCGTCAGAGCCGTCCGGAACACCCGGGTCTTTCAGACGGAATCCAGGGTTGTTGCTGATGCACGTTCTCACTTATCCGTAAAAGGCAAGATGATATAGTGTTGATCAGCTGTCAATCAACTTGGTTTGGAGTTTGAACCATTTGTATAGCCCGTATGAGCCTTGCTCAAGTACAGACGAATTATCATTTCTTACACTATAGTCAGTGAAATCAAAAGAATTCTTACACATATTGAAATAGATAAGCCAACTACTTTTTGGAGAGATATGTTGTCAATAATCATATATTTTGCAGGTTGTGTACACATGACCTAAGAGCCAATACAATATGTTTACCTGAATCCATTTCATATATGGTACGTAGGTATGGAGAACATACGCAGGAGTGAACGCTTAAGGGTTTAACCGGCTTCGATTTGTTAATCAGTGATGAATTGGGTATCGTGTCAGTTGTTAGAGCCGATATGCATTTGTGAGACGGTGATTGGTGGCATGCTATTTACCTATGGCTACCCTATCCCAGGAGGTTCCTTGCGGCATTGAGATTTTCCGCTGACACTATCATGTATCTCCATCAGCTCTCCAAATGTTGTCGGCACAGTCATATAAGCAAACTGATCAAATTCCAGATGAATGCCTGCCTTAACAATCAATATGGCTGTTCTGGACTTCAAATCTTACAAATGATGCATGATTAACATTTGATCACACTCAACTTCAGGATGTAGCAGGGAGCATATCTCTCCATATTTTGATTATAAAGGCTACCAATAAAACAAATATAGAAAATGATGTACTAAAGTTAATATTTTACACAGAACAGTAACATATCTGACTGTGACTATTAATAGCAAAACCCGAAAAGGAGAACTGGACACTGGAACCAAGGGTTAAAGCCAAACCCGGCAAAACCCGCAGTTTGACGGGTACTGGTACCGGTTTGGCCCACAAAGAAGCTCCAGGTCGGGTTTTTGAACGGGTTTGGAACCTAATGAAACCATTTTTGCAGTCGAAACCTGATCCGCTGGCTGGTTACTTGGATCCATTGGTAACCATAAGCTGCAACCAGCATGCCGAGACACCATGGGAGTACTGGATGGCGGGGTCTGGCCCTATTGTGGTGAACTGTTTCAAATTTGGGTTGCTGGACCTTCCTCATTACTGCTCCATATCTATTACGAATTTGAAACAAATGTGTCAAGATCGGGCCGGCCCAGCGATATTCATTGTGCCTAAAGTTGCTGGAGGACACATCCTGGCCGCAGACTGGCAATTTGTTGTTGTTTTCTGCAAAGACAAGGCCGAGACACTCACACCACATTGGTTAACCAACCCTGCAATCCACTTGAAGCTCAGCTATAACTTGCATCTGACCACATTTAAAACCAATCGGAGTTGCAGTTGCGGACCGTAAAGACTTAAATCAAGCCAAACCTGCCCAACGGATTTATTCAGTGATCATCATAGCCAGCTGCAGCGCCAATACTCGTTGTAAAACAGAACGATAGAGGGTTAAGCCGTTTTGGCGGTTACCGCACACTCAATCTGGTGACACAGCAGAATCCGTATCCCCTTAGATTAGACTTCGAGATGGTTCACTGCTTGCGCGAGGCTATGATATTCACAAAACTGGACCAGCGCGTTTCCTATAACCCTTTCCGGATCAAGCAAGATGATCACTACAAGATGGCGTTTTGAACTCGTTACGGACAATTTGACTACCGGGTCATGCCATTGGGTCTATCATATGTACCAGCCACATTGCAGCCTTGTAGCAATTATTGCTCAGGGCCATACATTGATGAATTCGTGGTATGCTACCTCGATAACATACTCATCTACTTGACACCCAAGAAGGAGCATGAGGGGCATATACGCCGGGTTCTGCAGCCACTCAGGAAAGTAGGCCTCTATTACACAGTAGAGACGTGTGAATTTCGAATTTAGGAAGTCGGTTTCCTGCGGTTTGTTATCACTTCCCATTGAGTTGGCATGCAATCGGACCGGAATACCCCAATCAAGGACTCGCCGACCCCGAAATAAGCTAGAGACTTCTAGGTCCTTCCGGGATTCACGAACATCTACCGATCATTTATCTGGCAATATGTTAACGTGACCCTTCCATTGACGGATTTATAACATATAACAGAGCCTTATCATTGCAACACTTTGAAGGCTCGGCCTACTGGGAATGGGCCAGGGAAGGCAAGTTTGCGTTCGGAACACTATACAGGGCCTTCACTGCAGTGCTGAACTTCCATCATGTTCATCCGCTCAACATAATGATTGTCCAAAAGGATGCCTGTGGAAGCACGGATGCAGGCATTCTCAATCAGTACGATGGTTTCGGGGTTCTCAGGCCAGACAATTCCTACTCCCAGAGGTGCTCTCCAGCCAAACAAAAATAAGATATTTATGATCGGAAGCTATTGGCCATTGTGGAAACACTAAAACAGTCGCAGCAACACCTCAAAGGGGCCAATTACAAGATCTTTATTCGGCATGATGACAAGTATCTCGAATACCTCCTGATATCCAAAGTAGAGTTCAGAAGACATTCCAGGTTGTCGGAAATTCTTTCAGTTTACGACTTTGCCATCTGGCAGCACCCTGCAGGCCGCACACTGGCCCATCCAGATCACTCGACTACGAGATTGGCTATGAGGAGCCTGTGGCACCACTATTGGCAACTGTCTTAGTGGAACCATAAGACGATCTCATGCGAATATCAATGGCAGCCCAGGAGTGTGACTCTCTACGTGGGCAAGTAGTAATATGTCTGTTCCATGAGAACCCTGAGTCCGGTCATTTGAGAGGTCTTAAGACGACTGAGCTCATATCTAGGGATTTCTACTGTCCAATAATGAACTTGCGTGTAGGTAAGTATGTCAGAGGCTGCAATGAATCCCACCGAATCAATGCACCTTGGCACGTCAGGCACGGGATCAACATGCCATTGCAGACACCATCATGGCCAGGCAAAGGGGTTAGAATGAACTTCGTTACTGACAGGCCCCAGTCAACGTTATCGGGCTATAGCGGGATTCTCGTGGTTATTGACTGACTGAAAAAGTGGCCAATCTACTAACCATGCTGGAACGATATCGACTTGCCGAATTGTCCCTTCTCTTGATTAAAAACACCATCGGCAAGTGTGGCATCACGGATCACATACTTATAGATAGCGGCACGCAGTCTACATGCCGGTTCCGGACCCTGGTTTGTGTTCACTTGAGTACAGACCATTGCCTCTGGACCCCGTAGCATCCTCAGATGGACGGAATGACAGAGTGGCAAAATCACATGATGGAGCAGTATCTCAGGGCTTTCTGCAACTATGAGCAGGACAATTGGGTCGAACTCAAGCCGCTAGCAAAATTTGCATGAGACAACCCGATACTCTTGTGTACGAGGTTGACACTGTTCTGGGCGAATTACCACTAACATCTAGTGATGCAGTTTAAGGCCCCAAATAGACCATATAGCCTGAATTTGGAAATCCAAGCAGATCCTTTCGAAGCTGGCTGGAGGAGACTCACCAAACTCTACATAAGAACTTGCAGGAGGCTCAAGGCAGGCAGACAACATACGCCAGTGGCAAAGAAGTTGTTTTCCAGGTTGGTGATAACGTCTGGCTTGCAATGCGGCACATCCGGACGACAAGACAGTAAAAGAAGTTGGAATAAACTTGGACAGGACCATACACGGTATGTAAGGTGATTAATACGAACACTTATAAAGTATACCTTTCAAATAAGATCCTCCAGCTCAACATTTGCAATGTATCTTAGCTCCACCACGATACACCTCCTGCAGGCGGCCGGCCACCATCTGAAATGTAGCCGATGGTCATCGATGGCTCTGACGAATGGGATGATGACCGGATCCTCGACTACCAGCAATGCCACTGGAAGCTGCATTATGTCAGACGCTGCGTGGGTTACAGTTACATATGGCCTAGAGGGGAACTTGCGGAGAATCTCCGGATTGCGCAGGAATTAGTTGATGTAATTCACCTTGAGCATCAGTGGAATCCTCGAGGATGAATCGACTGAAGCAGTGGGATTGGAAGCTAATGAGGGTTTTAGTTTGCTTACTTTCTTATGGATCTGGAGCCAGTATAAATGGCGTCAGCACAGGTTTTTACCAACTATCACAGGGCTTGGTGATTCCCCATGCACCTAATGCACCGTGACACTGCTCATGGGGAACTGATCGGTTGTGGGTCTTAATAAAGTCGTAAGGAGGCTTACACATTTGGGTTGTGGTTGCTTATTGGTTTTCTATTGTTATACACATATGCGGCAGCCCAAGGGATCTCCTTCTAAAGGGGAGAATTATGCAATGGCACTCTTGATTAGGCTCTTGCAAATGGCATGAGACGTGTCGAGGGCCAGGTAACCACAACCTTATATAGACCACTCACAATCTCTCTGTGATCGCCAGGAATTATCCTACGTATTAACTACTCTATTATAGTACCACATGTACATGTGCAACCGTATCTTCCTATTCACTCTCATATGCGACAATATACCGATATACGGCCTTACGTGAAAGCATCTGCCTGTCCCTTCGAATTCCTTGGTTAATATATTGTCAGGTATCCAACTGAGTTAAAAACTCAGACCATCATTCTTGTATTCAGTCTATCAACTTCTTTGTCCTACAATACTCAAACATCTTATGGTTTGACAACAGTTGAAAAGGATACGCAGCTCATTCACATTCAGGTCTCCGCTCCTAAAATGCCTTAATAATTCCCAAAAGTTCGTTATTGCAGATATCATAATTGCACTCACCTGATGTATATTTCTGTGAGTAATATGCCGCGGGATATAACACTCTTGTATCATCATACTGTGATCACATTCCACCACATACACAATCAGAAGCATCTGTCTCCATGATAGCTTATTGTTCAGGATCAAAATGTCGGAGAACTGATGCCATAGTGAACAGCATTACCAGATATTCGAAATAGGATTGTTGTTCCGCTTCCCCTTAAAACCATTCATTCTTCTTCCTTTATCTTGCCAATGGTTCCACTGTATCCAAAAACATCAGAATGTTATGTCTGTGATAATTACAAAACCCGCCAAATCATTGTACTTCAAATACGTTATTCACCCTGCCATTCTTTGTTTTGCATTCACGGCTCCAATTATTAACCATTTCAATCATATCGTCATCCATTGGCACCCATTTTATTAATATACTCAATCCCATGGATTCTAGGGTTTCCTTATGGAACTTGTATTTCGCTGGTTTCAAGTGAAGTCTAGCTTCCAAAAGACCTTGAATAATCCATTTAACATGCCACTCATGTTCTTCTTCCGAGTTACTATATATCACTATATCATCTTGATAAGCTGATGCCAAAACATCCAAAGCCTCACCTATAGTATTATAATAAATCTTTGACAATGTGCAGGAGCATTCGTTATGCTTAACTGCATCACTGTAGGTTCAAATCGGCCTTATCTTGTCCAGAAACCTAAGTAATAGTCATCCTCATTCACAACCTGTACCAAATAGTACGCTACGCGAACATGAAGCTTCTTGTATATTCGTGATTTACGAAGAACATTCAACATCGCTCATACGATACAAAGGAGGTATCAATATTGAACTGTATTACTATTGATATGATGATAGTCGATGCAAGATAATAGCTCTCCGTCCGGGTTATTTATGACCAGAACTTGTTCTGCAACAAATCACAATAATTGGCGAATAAATTGGTCAGACATATTTTCTTCCAGCCTGTTCCTAAGTACAACCAATTCTGCCCTTTACATCAAATACAAGGGTCTCCAAATTAGTGTGTGACCCTTCCATCAGTGTACTTCATACTCGATGCCTGGATGATGTAGGGGAAGTTGATCAGCCGAAATGTTATAAAAACACAATATGAATTCATGATACTATTTGGGAATGAGCTCCTCCAGGGGTCATTCTTTTAAATCATTTGCCTCAATAGCGTTGTTTATATCACATAAGGATCCCTGAAATATTGTAAGCTTCCCCCTTTTAACTCTCAGAAACAATGAACATTCATTGAGCATGACAATATTTTCTCAAAATGACTGTTCTGGTCGAATTTGTGGTTCAAATAATCATTTGCCTTGGTGACGAACTTGTTGTGGAGGTTGTTCTGTAACTGCTTGTACTGTAATTCGTGTGTTGTGACAATGTATGGTAAAGTATTGTGAGCCAAGCATAACCGTGTTGGACATGAACTGTACTGCCGTATTATATAATTGCTGCAAAGGAATTCCAAGGAGAATTGTATAATGTCCTAAGATTGTAACGAACATAGGCAACTGTTCATTATGATCCTGGATTATTACCCCAACTGTCACACTATGTGTATTATCAACAGATTCTATAAATCTTCCAACGATAACTTCGACTTGACATGTTTCTTTCAGCTCTTCAAGTTGTATTTGGCAATGGTGAGGAAAGTGATGATCCATTAATGCAATGCCTATAGCTCCGCAGTCAATCAGCGCATGTGTACATATATCCTTGTCATTCACAGTCAATGTACAGGTTATAACTAAATATTGCCTTTCAATTGATCATACCAGTACCTCTACCATGCTAACTGATACATACGAAATTCAAAAACATTTTGCAGCATTTGAAACAAAACTTTCACTGTCACCTAAGGAGCCATCTTGCTTTAATTAACTCAATCATTTCCTGATTGCGTAGAACCTGTCTGAGTTCCTGCATCTTGACACACTGTTCGTACTACGCTCAACGCCAGAGCCTTCTTCCTCGCAGCATATTCCGCGGCCATGTGGGTAAACCCAGCACAGTATATTCACCTTCTGTCCCTAAACATCTATGCCCTGTTGTTACTCCGAATTCCTCCTTTTGCATACACTATGGTCCATAGACACACGTCCGGTGTATCCCACAACTGATCCAGCCGGAGCTGTTGCTGGGTTCGTTCGAGCAGTTGGAGCCCTGGGGCAAGCGGGAAATCCTACCCCTCCTCCTGTTTCCGGTGCCGCATTTTCGGACCTTCACTGACAAAGGTTATTATCCGGTTTCTGACACACTTTAACCAATGACGGAAGCTCCTCCGCCGGACCACTATACGTAAAGGAATCCCTGATTTTATCTGATAATTCATAACCAGAGGCAATTTAGCAGGGCCGCTGGATTCCATACAAGATCACCAGAAATAACTTGGCACTATGTGTTGTTCTGAGAGAACTCTTGGTTCATTTGTTTGAATTCCCGCATGTTCCATTCCAAGGTTGCTACTCAGCTACAGTCCTGAACTAGTGCTTCCAGGAGATGGATACAAGTTGTTAGGTCTTTCAACCCACTCATTCGGACCTCACAGACATATGACATCATATGGCGCAAACCTAGGCCCCAAAGGCAGGTGAATGTCTACCGTAAGATTGACTGTTTGGTGGGGAGACGGCTGGGCATGTATCAAATCACCTGCTGGGGCTGAACAATCCAGCCTTTGAGCTGAGTGTGATCCAACCCTGAAATGTCCACATCAGCAAAATGTAAATCGGTCCGGAGGCCTCACCCAAACCTCCAAGACACTCCGGTAGACCTCACCGGTGCTCCCAAAGAATTCCAGATGCTCCCAGGCCTCCCTGGAGCGAAGCAAAGTGCTCTCAGACTCAGCAAGAGCATTCTCAAATGCTCTGGAAAGAACCTGCAGTTCTGGAGGTGCATTCAGGATGCTACAAGATTTGACTTATAGAATAGTAAATTTTTGGAGTAGCTGGGACTTCTGCACAGGTCTGCGGAGAGTTCGAGAGCGGCTTGGGACCTCAGGGCAGCTCTGCGGGAGACTTAGTGCCGTATTCTGACAGCATTGGCACATAGCGTTCCATAATCACATAGCATTTCGTGTATCAGATTCATCTTTGTTATAGTCACAAGATTCGCTACATCATAATATGGCATGTATTATCTATCTAAGTCACTCTATATATATACATACAGCCAAACTGGCTGCAGACGGTACTGGAGCGTAATTACAGGGGCACCTGGAGACGCTTGATTGAGAGAACTTAGAGATGCACTTGGAGGCCGTGATCGTGTGAACTGGGAGATGTACTTGGAGGCCGCAATCGAGCGAGTTTGGAGACGCACTTCCAGGCTGAGATTGCGTTGAACTCAGAGAAGGACTTGAAGGCCGAGATCGAGCGAGTTTGGAGATACATTTGGAGGCCGAGATCGAGTAACTCAGAGATGCACTTGGAGGCCAAGTGGGAGCACGTATGGAGATGCACTGGGAGGCCGTGATCGAGTAAACTCAGAGATGCACTTGGAGGCCGTAATAGAGCTAGTTTGCAGATGCACTTGGAGGCCGAAATCAAGTTGAACTCAGTGTTGCAATTTAAACCCACGATCGAGCGAGTTTGGGGATGCTCTTGTAGGCCGAGATCAAGGAAGTTTTCAGATGTGTTTGGAGGCCACGATCGTGTAACTCAGAGATGCACTTGCAGGCAGTGATCGAGCGAGTTTGGAGATGTACTTGGAGGCGATGATCGATCGAGATTGGAGGAGTACTTGGTGGAGGTTGATCTGGACATGGCAGATCGGGATGGAGGTGCGATGGCAGCTGAGACTCTATTCATTGGTTAACGGGTATTCGTGGGAATGTAGAGAGTTGAGTACAATCAGGTCCGCTGTGAGATGAGAGACTGGCTTGGAGCAGGAGACAGTCATTGTTAGGATGATGCAGTGCTCAGTGTATTCAGTGCTCGGTGTATCCTTTACTCGGTGTTAACTGATGATCATTACATTGAGAGATGGATAGGGATGACTTAACTTCTTGTTCTGAGGTGATGGTAGAATTGAGGACAAGAAAAAGAGAGATGAGAGGGTACGAGGGAAATCATCGTGAGAACCTGGCACTTAAGAGAATTTTGTTTGCGAGTTAATTGACCATCCCCGATACGGCAGCTAAGAGTCCCGATCGGGCGTGTAAATACAACAATAGGAGGTCCTCCTCAGCCAATCAGGCAAGTCGTACCCAGGATTTCGCATATGCACTTGTATTTTCCATATTGTTCTCTTCATCCTCCATCTCTCTCTTTCTTGTCCACAACTGTACGATCATCGCAGAACACTAAGTTAGCTCATCCCTCTCGATCCCTCCATGCCATGATCGTGAGTAAACACCAAGTAAAGTAGACACCATGCACTACATACAGCGAGTACTGCATCATCCTAAAATTGTCTCTGTTCCCTTCATTCTGACGATTGCAAGTTGACCCCAGAATGTAGCTTCAGATTCTGGGGTGCCTCCCTACTGATCGACCGCCACCAGCCAGCTCTCCATGAGAGCTCAAAGGTAAAGTCACCTCATCAGATTCCCACGGTTGCGAGTTAACTAACTGCTGGATAGAGTCTCAGCACCCGGCACGCCTCCTATTGAACACCTCCAAGTACTCCCCCGATCTTGCTAGATCATGGCCTACAAGTGTATCTCCAAAATCGCTCGATCATGGCCTCCAAGTGCATCTCTGAGTTCAACTTGATCTTGGCCTCGAAGTGCATCTCCAAACTTGCTTGATTACGGTCTCCAAGTGCATCGCTGAGTTTACTCGATCACGGCGTGCCAGTGCATCTCCAAACACGCTCCATTACGGACTCCAAGTGCATCTCCAAACTCGCTCGATTACGGCCTCCAAGTTTATCTCTGAGTTCACTCGATCACGGCCTCGCAGTGCATCTTGAAACTCCCTCGATCACGGCCTCCAAGTGCATCTCCAAACTTGCTTGATCACAGCCTCCAAGTGTATCTCTAAACTCCCACGATTACGGCCTCCAAACTCGCTCGATTACCACCTGCAAGTGCATCTCCAAACTCGCTTGCTCATGGCCTCAGAGTGTATCTCCGAGTTCACTCGATCGTCATTTTCAGGCACACCTTGACTTACTGTCAAGCACCACCTGCAGCCAGTCCAGATATACCGTGTGTAGATGGGTAGCTATATAGATACATAGACACATAGATACATAGATGAGAATACAAACTGAATACAGTAGCTATGATTTCCAGGCGCACCAGCGGCGTTCCCAAAGAAGATGTTGTTTTTCCCATACTGCTCTACAGTGATTCGAGGTGCTCCCAGACATGTCGCCGGTGCTCCCAGGTTTGTCGCCGGTGCTCCCAGGTGCTCCCAGGCTGGTCTTTGGCGCTCCCAGGCTTGTTGCCAGCGCTCCTAGTTACTCTGAAGGCCGGCAGGAATACCCTCCTAGTGTCTGATACTTTCCTGAAATTGATGCATCTAAGTTCACACTCCACATTCTCTCAGATACTCCTGGAGGCTTCCAGTGACTAAAATACATTTTGCTGATGCAGTGTGTCTGGAAATTTCTTGCCTCAGTCCTCATTACCCAGGGGTACAGCCGATTTACCCCTCACTGCCATGGTTAGAGCATTGGCTACCTGCGTCCGCAAATTCCCCACCGCCTCTGCAGATGCCTCAGCATCTGTTGTCTTCGTTGCCAGGTCTGATTGGCACTCTGTGAAAGTTCCTTCTCCGGCAGGGCTCCCCAAGGCCTTTGCAAAATGATTCTCCAGGCCGTGGATCCTGTACTGCATCTCACACTGGCCACATGTTGGTGGTAGCAAATGGTGGCCCTTCTGGTCCGTGATTGCCTTCTGGTACTTGGATATCTCTACCGGGAGGTCGAATACCCGCTTTATCCTGTCCACCTGCTTCCTGTACAATGTCACCCTCTGTGGCACTCCCTGTGGCTGCCCGAGTCTCTCTTTCGCTTCTTCCAATCCGATGACATCGATTATTGGTTTTCAGGAGTTTTATTATAAGTTGTTGGTAGTTGGCTGACTCCAACACCACCCTGTTGGGTTGAAATGATCTTGACATTGGAACAAACTAGACACATTCACCAGTACAGGTTGTATGTGTCCATTTCAGGCTGGGTTGGGTTTGAATGCTTGATAGTGATTCAGGGGACTGGCTTACGCTTTCCTGATTCTGCTGTTGCTGGTCAATTGCCATCTATCGTGTGGGTTCCCAAACAGTTATGTACTTCACTCTGACAGGGGTGTTCAGGATCATAGTTAAACCAGGTGTGGGCTCCCCAGTGCTTAGTCCAACCTTTTCGAAATAATGGATCATCGAGTTCTAAGCCCACTCCACACACAGCAGCCTCTGTCCAGTATATATTCCAAGTTGAACTGAATGCCTGACTGTTCCCAAAAATTTATTCCAAAGGATCCTCTTTACAAGTTGATGTTAGAATGGCAATCATACTGGTGAAGGCTTTCAATGGTTCTGGTTGGAGATTAGGGCAAAGGGTTCCGGCAAGGTGAAACAAATTCATGTCGAAAGTACAGTTACGGTCAAATTGTGCATTCGAAATATCCGGATCATTCGGGGTATTGATGAATATCAGATCCCGTAAATCATGGAATCTTATCCGTGCACTGGTGACTGACCTGAATGCACCAATAATTTGCTGCAAGGCAAACCTGTCACGTAATAGACTAAGGTTCGTGTCAGTATTTACAACTATTCGACTGGTGCAAGCACATTCACTTTCATAGGATTGTTGCTACACATGTACATCAGCAAAATGTAAATTAGTCAGAGAGCTATACGCAAACCTCCTAGACACTCCGGTCCACCTCACCAGTGCTCCTAACTTATTACAGATGCTCCCAGGCCCCCCTTGAGCTAAGAGAAGTGCCCGCAGACTCTTACTGAGCATTCTCAAGTGCTCCTGAAATCACCTGCAGTTATGAAGGTGCTTATAGAATGCTACTTGATTTGACTTATAGGAGGGTCATAGTTTGGAGCAGCTGAGACGTTGGCGCAGGTCTGAGGAAGCCTTATTGCCGTATTCTCACAGCAGTGGTTCTTAGACTTCCATATCCCCAAGGCATTTCTTGTATCAGATTTGTCTTAGTCACAGTTACAAGGTTCACTACCCCATAATATGGTATGTATTATCAATCGAAGTCTCTCTATACATATTCATACGGCAAATGTGGCTGCAGACGGTATTGGAGCATAATTGCAGGAGCACCTTGAGATGCTGAGTGAGGGAACATAGAGATTCACTTGGAGGCTGTAATCGTGTGAACTGGAAGATGTACTTGGAGGCTGTGATCGAGTGAGCGTGGAGATGATCTTGGAGGCCGAAATCATGTTGAACTCAGAGATGAACTTAGAGGCTGTGATAGAGCTGGTTTGAAGATGTATTTGGAGGCCAAGATCGAGTAACTCAGAAATGATCTTGCAGGGTGAGATCAATTTGTGCTCAGAGATACATTTGCAGGTCGAGCTATTGCAACTCAGAGATGCACTTTGAAGCCATGATAGAGAGAGTTTGGAGATGCACTTGGAGGCTGAAATAGTGTAACTCAGAAATGCACTTGGAGGCCGTGACTGAGAGAATTTGGAGATGCACTGGGAGGCCATGAACGAGTGAACTCAGAAATGCAATTGGATGTTTTAATCGAGTGAGTTTGGAGATGCACTTGGAGGCCGTGATCAAGCAAGTTTGGAAATACACTTGGAGGCTTAGATCGTGTAACTCAGAGATGCACTTGGAGGCCATGATTCAGTGTGTTTGGAGATGCACTGGGAGGCCGCCATCGAATTGAACTCAGAGAGGCAATTCGTGGCAGTGATGGAGCGGGTTTGAAGATTCATTTGGAGGCCGAGATTGAGTAAGTCAGAAGATATAGTTGTAGGCTGAGATCAAGATGAACTCAGAGATGCAATTGGAGGCCGAGATCGTCTAACTTAGAGGTGCACATGGAGGTTGTGATCGAGCGTGTTGGGAGATGCATTTGCAGGTCGAGATCGAGTAACTCAGAGATACATTTTGAGGCCGAGATCTAGTTGAACTCAGAGATGCACTTGGAGGCCGCCATTGTGTACCTCAGATATGCACTAGGAAGCCATGATCGAGCTAGTTTGGAGATGCACTTGGAGACCATGATAGAGCCAGGATGAAGATGCACTTGGAAGCCGTGATCGAGTGACGTTGGAGATGCACTGGTAGGCCATGTTGAATCGTGATTGGAGAAGAACATGGAGGTGATCAATCTGGAGGCGGTAGTTCAGGAGCGTGGTGTGACAGCAGCTGTGACTGGATTCATTGCTTAACTTGTAATCTTGGGAATGGAGAGAGTTGAGTACAATATGGTCTTCCAAGAAAGGACAGACTGGCTGGGAGTGGAAGACACTCGATCATGGGATGACGCAGTACTCGCTGTATACTGTACTCAGTGTATGCTGGACTTTTTGTGCAAGTCAATTTACCATTCCTGATGTGGCAGGTACTACTCCCGATCTGACGGGTACAATGACCGATACCATATCTTCTAAATCAAATCAGGCAAGTCATACCCCTGACTTCTCATATCCTGTCGTATCCTCCATCTTGGTTTCCATCTTGATCACCCATCTCCCTTTCTCTACCATCATCGCAGAAAACAAAGTTAAGTCCTCCCTCGCTATCTCTCCATTCCCTGATCCTGAGTAAACACTGAGTACAGCTTACACCATATACAGCATACACCAAGTACAGCATACACCGGGCACAGCATGCACCGAGTACAGCATTCACCAAGTACAGCATACACCCAACATTGCCTTTCTTCTTTTCAATCTGATGATTACTGGTTGAGGCCTTGAATGTAGCTTCAGCTTCCTGCGTACCTCCCTACAAGATTAACCACCACCAGCCCGCTCTCCATGACAGCTCGAAGGTAAAGTCACTTCATCACATTCCCATGGTTGCAAGTTACGACCCTGATGTATAGAGTCTCAGCACCTGGCACTCCTCGTATCCACCACCTCGAATTGCTCCAATTTCTGTCCATCATGGCCACCAAGTTCATCTCCTATCTCGGATAATCACAGCCTCCAACTGCATCTCTGAGTTTGATGATGGTGACCTCCAAATGCATGTCCAAACTTGCTAGATCACGGCCTCCAAGTTCATCTCCAAAGTCCTTGGATTACAGCCTCCAAGTGCATCTCTGAGTTCACTCGATCACTGCCTCCCACTGCATCTCCATACCCACTCGATCTCGTTCTCCAAGTCCATCGCTAAGTTCACACAATAACCTCCACCAAGTATTCATCTGAGTTCACTCAATTGTGATCTTCTGGCGCACCTCGATTGTATCAGGCTCCGTCTGCAGCCAGTCCAGATACCCCGTGTGTAGATGATTAGCTGTATTGATCCATCGATTTATACATCAGGATAAAAATTGAATACCTGAATTTTAAAAATCGTGAAATAATAAGTAGTAGCTACGATTCCAAGACGCACCAGCAGGGTTCGCAATGAAGATGTTACTTCTCGCAGACTGCCTTACAGTGATTCGAGTTGCTCCCAGGGTTATTGTGGGCGCTCCCAGGTGCTCTCAGGTGCACTTGAAGGCCGCTACTTCGGTCCAGTCAACTCAGGGATTTGACTACCCTAGGATTCTGGTCTGACAACTCTCAGACGCTCCCAGAGCCTCCCACTGACATAGGTACATTTTGGTGATATAGAATATCGACATATAGCTGTCAGAGGTTCCACAGTAGTGCCAAACAGGATCAACCCAAGGGGACAAGCAATGTTGACAATACATTCAGTTTGAGATATGTGATTTGGTGGATTCATTCTAGTGTGACAGGTAAGATCTGACGTAGAAGATATTCGCGACAAGAATACGATATTCAAATCAGATGTAATCGAAGTTCGTGTCAACGGAGCCAAGACAAGCTAAGATAAGACATTTTCAGCAAAATGTACTTTACTCACACGAAGCTTCAAGGAGTGTCTGAGAGGATGTGGAGTGATAGCCATAGATGTGTCAATTCGAGGAGAGTATGAGACCATTGGAGGGCAATCCTCCCGGCCTTCAGAGTAATCGTAAGTGCCAGTAACATTCTTGGGAGTGGGCAACAACATTTATGGGAACATGTGGGAGCACCGCTAATACACCTAGGAGCGCCAGCGATATGCCTGGGAGTGCCTCAAATCATAGTCGAGCAGTCTGGGAAAACCAGCATCATCTTTGGCTATGCTGCTGGTGGGCCTGGAAATCATACCTACTACTTCTTGTTCCACAATTTTAAAAACTCATTTATTCAGTTTCCATTCTTATCTATGTATCTATGAATATATATAGCAACCAATCAACCCACGATATATCTGGACTGGCTGCAGGCGGTGCTTGAGAGCAATTTGAGGTAAGCCTTAAAATGAGGATCAAGTGAACTTAGAGATATACTCCTACGCGATGATCCTGTGAGTTTCGAGATGCATTTGGAGGCAGTAATTGAGCTTATTTGGATATACACTGGGAGGCCATGATGGAGCGGACTTAGAGATGGACTCTGAGATCATGATTGAGCGAGTGTTTGGATGAGCTTGCAGCGGATGATTGTGGGAACTTGGAGGCCATCAATGAGCGAGTAGGGACAATGGCTGAGAGGCAGTCCATGGACGGCGCGGTGCGTATTGAGATTCATTTCATCAGTTGCTAAACCTGCAACTGTGGGAATGTGATAACTCCACTTGGCCTTGGAGCTGTCAAGGTGAGCTGGCTGATGGCAGTTGATCGTCTAGGGAGGTACTCCGGAAGATGAACCTACATTGGAGGGTCCACTTCTACTCATCAGAATGAAGGGAAGACAAACAATCTTGGGTGTATGCTGGACACAGTGTATGCTGAACTGGGTGTTTGCTGTACTTGGTGTCAACTCATGATCATAACATGCAGAGATAGACAGTAATGACATAACTTTGTGTTCTGCGATGATGGTGGAGTTGAAGAGAAGAAATAGAGAGATGGTGGATGAAGATAAGAACGATGTGGAGGATTACGATGTGGAGAATATATCAGTGGTAAGACTTGCCTGATTGGCTTTAGAAGACCACATATCAGTGTACTTACATGCCGGAGAAGAACTGGTACCTGGTGTATTGGGGATTGTCAACTGACTCGCACACGAGATTCTCGTAACTAGCAGTTTCTCATGATGATTTCCCCCGTACCATCCGATCTCTGTCTGTGTTGCCCTCAACTCTACCATTATCTAGGAACACGAAGTTATGTCATCGCTCTCTATCTCTCCATGCCATGTTCAACAGTTTACAATGAGTACAGCATACACCAAGTATAGCATACACCAAGTACAGCATACACCATGTACAGCATGCACCAAGTACAGCATACACTGAGTACAGCATACACCACGTACTGCATGATCCCAAAATGCACTATCTCCCACTCCGAGCCAGTCTCTCATCTCTTGGGAGACCATGTCGTACTCAATTGTCTACATTCACCCAATTACGTGTTACCAAATGAATAGAGTGTCACCTCCCTTTGCTCCTCCCAGCCGAACCACCATCTCTAGATTGACCGCCTCCTATTACTCCACCAATCTTGCTCGATCATGGCTTGCAAGCTCATCTCCATTCCAGCTTGATCACAGCCGCTAACTGTATGACTACACTTGCATAATTACATCAGCAAAATGTATTTTAGACACTGGAGGCCTCCAGAAGTGTCTGGGAGGATGTGGAGTGTAAACTTAGATGCGTCAATTTCAGGAGAGTATCAGACCCTTGGAGGGCATTCCTCCCAGCCTTCAGAGTACCTAGGAGCTCTGGTGACGAGCCTGGGAGTGCCGACGACAAGGCTGGGAACACTTGGAGAGCCTGCGACAACTCTGGGAGCGCCGGTGACAAGTCTGGGAGCACCTCGAATCACAGTAGAGCAGTCTGGGAAAAACAACATCTTCTTTGGCAATGCTGGAGGTGCGCCTGGAAATCATAGCTACTGCTTATTGTTCAACAATTTTTAGAACTCATGTGTTCAGTTTGTATTGTCATCTATGTATCTATATAGTGAGCTATCTACACACAGTATATCTCGACTGCCTGCAGACTGTTCTTGAGAGCAATTCGAGGTGCACCTGGAAATGTCGATTGAGTGAACTCGGAGATACACTCCGCAGCCGTCATCAAGGGAGTGTGGTTATCCACTTGGAGACCGCGATCGTGCAAATAGGGAGGCCGTAATCAAGCGAGTTTGGACCCACTTGGAGCGGGTGATCGAGCGAGTTTGGAGATATACTGGGAGGCCGTGATCAAGTGAACATAGAGCTGCACTCCGAGATCGTGATGGAGCGAGTTTGGAGATGCACTTGCAGGCCATGATGGTGCGAACTTGCAGACTGTAATTGCGTCAGTCTGGAGATACATTTGGAGGCAGTGATCATGCGAGTTTTGTGATGCACTTGGAGGCTGTAATCGAGTGAGTCTGGAGATACACTTGGAGTGTGTGACCGAGCGAGTTTCCAGGTGGACTTGGAGGCCGTGATCGAGCAGGTTTGGGGATTGACATGGAGTCTGGAATCGACTAAGTCTGGAGATACACTTGGAGGACGCAATCCAGCGAGTTTGGAGATGCACTTGGAGGGCGTGATCGAGGAAGTTGGGAGATGCACTTGGAGGCCATGATCGAGCAAGATTGGACGAGTACTTGGAGGCAGTCGATGGATGGCGCGCTGAGTGCTGAGACTTCATTTATTACTTAGTTAATTTGCAACCGTGGGAATGTGGCATGGTGACCTTCCCTTTGAGCTCTTCTGGAGAGCTGGCTGATGACAGTCAATCGTGTAGGGAGGCACGCCGGAAACTGAAGCTACATTCAGTGCTCAACTTGTAATCATGACACTGAAGGGAAGACAGACAATCTTGTGTGAATGCTGTACTCGGTGTAAGCTGTACTAAGTGTATGCTGTACTCGGTGTCAACTCATGGTCATGGCAGGGAGGGATAGGGAGGGATGACTTAACTTTGTGTTCTGCGATGATGGTAGAGTTATGGACGAGAAACAGAGAGATGGGGATGAAGATGAGAACGATGTTGAGGATCCATGCAGATATGAGCATTCAACAGCACGACTTGCCTGGTTAGGAATAGAAGACCTCGTATTGGTGTAATTAGCCACCAGATTGGGCCTCGTACCTGCTGTATCGGGGATGGTACATTGACTCGCACATGAAATTCTCTTAATTCCCAGTTCCTCATGATGAATTGTCCCATCTCCTTGCATCTCTCTCTTTCTCGTCCTCTCAATTCTACCATCAGCTCAGAACACGAAGTTAAGTCATCCCTGTCTATCTCTCCATGCCATGATCAAGAGTAAACACCAAGTACCGCATACACCGAGTACAGCATACACTGGGTACAACATACACTGGAGTACAGCGTTCACTGCCTACTGCTTACAGCGCGTACTGCATCATCCCAACCCCCACTATTTTCCACTGCCAGCCAGTCTCTCATCTCTCAACTGAACATGTTGGACTCAATTCTCTACATTCCCACAATTACCAGTTAACCAATGAATAGAGTCTCAGCTCCCGTGGCGCCTCCCTCGCGAACTACGGCCTCCAAGTTGAACGCCTCCAAATACTGCTCCAATCTAGCTCCATTATGACCTCCAAGGTCATCTCCAAACTCGCACAATTATGATCTCGGAGTGCATCTCAAAGCTCACTCGATCACGGTCTCCAAGTGTATCTCGAAACTCGCTCGATTATGGCCTCCCAGTTCACATGATCACAGCCTTCCACGTGCATGTCCATACTCGCTCGATCACGACCTTGGAGTGCATCTCCCAATGCGCTCCATTATGGACTCCAAGTGCATCTCCCAATTCGCTCAATCACAGCCTCCTGGAGAATCTCCAAACGCGCTTGATTACGGCCTCCAATTCGCGCGATGACTGCCACCAAGAGAATCTCCAATCTCACTCGATCCTGGCCATGCAATGCATCGCTATGTTTGCTTGACTATGGCCTCTGAGTGCATATCTATGTTCATTCCAGCACGGTGTGGTGAAACGTTGAAGCAGGAAGGTGGACATCCCATCATCAACACTCCGCTGCACCTCGCATGCCATCCAAAGGGATTTCGTGCCAAAGAGTGCTTCTTTCTTGAGGATCGTGAGAGGAGGGTGAGAGGATATGAAGGGATACCCGGCTATGATGAACCACACAAAGTCCATGGGTCTATGAACACTTGGCAAGAGTGTGTGAGGATCCGCACACATTGCGTGGATCTACGAACGCTCGGCAAGAGTGCCCAAGCCCAAGAGCTGGGAAAGATAGCGTGTGTATTTCGTATATTGACATGATGTGTATGTACCACGGGATATTCCAAATATATACTGCCTGTCGCTGAGTCCATCTCCATTATCGCTGTATCTCCGTATGTATATCAATAGGGATACTTAGATCATACATACCACGTTATGATGTAGCGAATTTCAAGACTCTAACAGACGAATATGATTAATGAAATGCCTTGTAGAACCACTGGTGTGAGAATACGACACCAAGTCTCCTGCAGAGTTGGTGCAGAGGTCTTACCTTCTCTTGAAGTTTCAGCAGCTCCAAAATTAAACTATTCTAATTGTCAAATTTCACAGCATTCTGAATGCACTTCCATCACGGCAGGTGTTTTCAGGAGCACATGAGAATGCACTTGCAGAGTCTAAGAGTACATGGCAAAGCTCCAGGGGGGGCTCGAAGCATCTGGAAGTACTTTGAGGCACTAGTGAGGGCTACCGGAGTGTCTGGGAGATATGTGTATGGCTTCTGGACCGAATTACATTTTGCTGATGTGTGGCCTCCAAGTTGGCACACTCATAGCCGGCAAGTGCATCTCCAATCTCGCTCGATGATGTTTGGCAAACTCACTAGGTCATAGCCTCCAAATGTATGTCTATACTTGCTCGATTACGGATTCAAAGTGCATCACCAAACTCGCTGGATTATGGTCTGCACACTCTCTCCATCATGGCCTTCATGTGTATCTCAAAACTTGCTCGATTCGGGCCTCAGAGTGCATCTCCAAACTTGCTCAGTTACGGTCTCCATACTCACTCACTCACGGCTTCCAAGTGTATCTCCAAACTCTCTCCATCACTGCCTCGAAGTTAGCACCATCACCCCCTTCAAGTACACCTCAAAGCACGTATGATCATGACCTCGAACTGTATCTCCAAACTTGCTCAATTACGATCTTGGAGTGGATCTCTAAATTCCCTCGATTACGGTTTGGTGAAATGCTGGAGGAAGAAGGCAGACAGTCCATCATGAACACCCCACTGCGCCTCGCATGGTATCCGATGGTATTTGCTGAGGATCAGAGATACCAGCTTGAGGAGCTTAGGATGAGAGTGAAATGATATGACTGCATACCCGGCCATGATGAACCACACAGATAGTGTAGACCTAAGAAACCTCAACAAGAGTGCATGAAACGAAAAGCTGGGAAAGTCAGAGTGTGTATGTGGTATATTGAATTGATGTGTATGGACTCTGTGGTATGCCAAAGGTACACTGCCTGTCAGTGAGTCCATGTCGAATATCGGTGTATCTCCGTATGTATATATATACAGAGACTTTGATAATACATGCCATATGATGGTATAGCAAATGTTGTAACTGTAAGAGACCAATATGATCAATGAAATACCTTGTGGTTATAGAACTGTAGCAACCACTGGTGTGAGAATACAGTACCAAGTCTGCCACAGAGAATGTAAATAGGTCTTAGTTGCTCTTGAAGTCTCCCACGGACCTGTGCAGAGGTCGCTGCAGCCCCAAACTTTGACTGTCCTAATTGTCAAATTTTGTAGCACGCTGAATGCAGCTCGATCAATGCAGCTGCCATCAGGAGCACATGAGAATGCTCTTGCAGAGTCTGAGAGCACTTTGCAAAGCTCCAGTGCAGGCTGGGAGCATGTACAAGTCTTTAAAACCCATGGCAAAGCCTACCGGAGTGTCTGGGAGGGTTTCGTATAGCATCGGGACCAAATTATATTTTTCTGCCGAAGTGTAGAAGCTGTTCTCAAGTTTTCTGTTTCTTTGCTATACAATAGAATAAGTAAAGTGCGAACAAAAAGAGATTCTCCAGCTCGAACAACCTCTCGTTATATACAGTTTTGTCTACCACCCTCTAATCATTTTCCATGATTCGTCATGCCATCCAATTCTTCCGCCATGATCTTACATAGCACCATGATGATTCATTATCAACACAACCACCCCACATTATCCAATGTCACAACACCTCCAACCACTGCCTTATCATATCGAATTATACCACCACTATGACAACAGGTCTCCCACCATCCACACCTTTCCATCATATCAAATGCTGCCCTACACCTCTTCACCTACATCCTCGCATGTTACATTCAAGCTGCGACATTTTTCAAACATCAGGAGGATTGAATCACATGTATTTTTAATGGCCCCAGATTCTGCAAATTAGCACTCGTATCCAAGTACACTGTTGAATCAAGAATTATATGTTGGGTAGGCCAACATTTCTAGTATTGAACATGATACGCTTGAAGATCTTGACACAACTGAAGAACTAAAGCTGTTTGCATATATGTATCAGACGCTGACTCTCAGGGCCGGACATATGGAGTACGGAGAAATGGGATGATCATGATAGCCCCTTCATATGGCTCTGCTGAAGGTAATTCAGTTTGCCTCTAGATCATGCCTATGAGAGACAACTTGGCTCCACAGCTGTGTTGGTGTGTTTGAGATTCTGTAGAACGTCGACGGAGGATAGTGTTGGGAACTTGTTGCGCGGCAACAGTTGATGTTACATCATGGGTTCAAACTGAATTTATTGCAGGCAGTGGATAAATATGAATCTCCAAATGCAGTATACCAGGTGGAAGGCAACTCAATATTGAAGATATCCTGATGTTTTAGGATTCGGCAGCAAAGTTAGCGGTTGATTAGGCAATATCATCCGCACAATGTTAATTTCAAAAGTTTGTGTCTGCTGAATTCATAAGTATGTATGCCATCAATATAAGCGGGAGAAACTGGGGTTACAAAGTAGAGATTCTACATAGAGAAAGAATGGTAAAGGTACAGTGAAAATTATGCAATAATCTAATGAATTCCAGTTATCAGCAATGCCAAGACTGCTAATCAATGCGTGAGAAATAGTCACTCCAATTAAGATTTTGTACATAATATCTAGGAAACATCGCATCATTTCATAATAAACTCATTATCATTCTCAATCCTACGTCGTTGACTTAAGATTAATATTGGGGTTCAAAGCAGTGTACAAGATGATTTGAAAGGGTCAAGATCAGCAACAAACCTAATTTCCGTCAGTAACGCCCAGGTGTTTCCGACAGCCCTGATGGTTCTGATGGAACCTCATACCCTCTGACGGAGAATCAGACGCAGCCCGTCGCCCAGGCGACAGGTCGCGTTACATACCTCCCTTCCGGCCGCAATTATACCATGCGTCTTATTCTTGTCGCATTGTGCATTACGCTCGCCACCCTGGCAGCAGGCTTCCTTTACTTTGCATCCAGAATGTGGTGACATATACGCACCATCAGCACAACACGTATATTACACTATTTGCAGCACTTACGTTGTAGCTGTTTACCCAACGCCTAGCATTGTTTATGCCTTTCACCGGCCGAGTGCCAAATTTTAACTTTGAGATCTTGTCACTTATTACAATACAGTCCTCGCTTCCCATACTTCGCTTGCGATTGCATTTGCTTCGCCATTATTGTATTTTTTAGGTCTGAAATACATTGTCCAATCTTCACACTCTCTAGTACTATACCCTCAGTGCTCAAAAGTCTGCGTTAATGCTTCATCGGGCTGCGATGCTTCTTCCTCCTCATCCGCATCCGCATCATTACCATCGTCGCCCTCATACCCGTCGAAATCACAGGTTCCCAGGTCAACCATCTCGAGCTCGGTTGCGGCCATTCGTCGCCGGCTGGCAGTGACGATGGAATCGCTCTCATCGATTTCGTCACCTTCATCATCAGAAGCCTCTCTGCCCCCTGGCATCCGGAAATGCAGATCGTCATCGGTACAATTGTTGTCTATCGGGATGTGTCGGTCAGTGCTTCCGATCTCAGACTCCTCAAGGGCTACCTCGGAGGTCAAATCGTCAAGAAGAATAGCATTGTCAACACGCGCTGCTTCCGTGCTGATGACCGCGGCAGGCGTTGGGTTCTCCACCTGTTGGATCTGAAACTTGACTGTTGCAAGAGTGTTTTTATACACCCTCTGCATCAGCAAAATGTATTATAGTCACTGGAAGCCTCCAGGAGTGTCTGAGAGGATGTGGAGTGTAAACTTAGATGCGTCAAATTCAGGAGAGTATCAGACCCTAGGAGAGCATTCCTGCCAGCCTTCAGAGTAACTGGGAGCGCCGGCGACAAGGCTAGGAGCGCCGACGACAAGCCTGGGAGCACCTGAGAGCGCCAGTGACAAACCTGGCAGCGCCGGCGATATGTCTGGGAGCACCTCGAATCACAGTAGAGCAGTCTGGGAAAAACAACATCTTCTTTGGGAACGCTGCTGGTGCACCTGGAAATCATAGCTACTGTATTCAGTTTGTATTCTCATCTATGTATCCATGTATCTATGAATCTATATAGCTACCCATCTACACACGGCATATCTGGACTGGCTGCAGGTGGTACTTGAGAGCAATTCGAGGTGTGCCTGAAAATGACGATCAAGTGAACTCAGAGATACACTCCGAGGCCGTGATCGAGCGAGTTTGGAGATGCACATGGAGGCGGTAATGGAACAAGTTTGGAGGCCGTAATCGAGCGAGTTTAGAGATACACTTGCGGGCTGTGATCGAGTGAGTTTGGAGATGCACTTGGAGGCCGTAATCGAGCGAGTTTAGAGATACACTTGGAGGCTGTGATCGAGCGAGTTTGGAGATGCACTTGGGAGCCGTGAAGGAGTGAACTGAGACATGCACTCCGAGATCGTGATCGAGCGAGTTTGGAGATACACTGGGAGGCCGTGATCGAGCGAGTTTGGAGGCCGCAATCATGCGAGTTTAGAGATACCCTTAGAGGCTGTGGTCAAGCGAGTTTGGAGATGCACCTGGAGGCCGTAATCGAGCGAGTTTTGAGATGCACTGGGAGGCTGTAATCGAGTGAACTCAGAGATACACTTGGAGGCCGCGATTGAGCGAGTTGGGAGATACATTTGGAGGCCACGATCATGTAACTCAGAGATGCAGTTGGAGGCCGTGATCGAGCGAGTTTGGAGATGCACCTGCAGGCCATGATCGAGCAAGATCGGGGGAGTACTTGGAGGCGGTCGATAGGAGGCGCGCCGTGTGCTGAGACTCTCTCCATCAGTTAGTTAACTTGCAACCGTGCGAATATGACGTTGTGACTTTACCTTGGAGCTCTCATGGAGAGCTGGATGGTGGAGGTCAATCTTGTAGGGAGGCACGCCGGAAGCTCAAGCTACATTCAGGGGTCAACTCACAATCGTCAGAATGAAGGGAAGACAGACAATCTTGGGATGATGCAGTACTCGCTGTATGCTGTGCTCGGTGTATGCTGTACTCGGTGTTTACTCATGATCATGGCATGGAGAGACAGAGAGGGATGACTTAACTTTGTGTTCTGCGATGATTTTAGAGTGGTGGACGAGGAACAGAGAGATGGGGATGAAGATGGGAAGAATATGGAGAATACAAGCGGATATGGGAAATCCCGGGTACGACTTGCCTGATTCGGTTGGGTAGACCTTGAATTGGTGTAATTACATGCCGGATCGGGATTCTTACGTGCCGCATCAGGGATGGTCAATTGTTTCGCACACGGAATTCTCCTAGGTCCCAGTTTCTCATGATGATTTCCCTCGTACCCTCTCATCTCTCTCTTTCTTGTCCTTAATTCTACCATCACCTCAGAACATGAAGTTAAGTCATGCCTATCTATCTCTCCATGCAATGATCATGAGTTAACACCGAGTACAGCATACACCGAACAATGCATATGGCAAAGAGCACTACATCATCCCAAGTTTGACTGTCTCCCGCTGACAGCCAGCCTCTCATCTCTCGGCGCAGCGGATTGTACTCAACTCTCTACATTCCCACGATTACCAGTCAACCAATGAATATACTAACAGCTGCCGTCGCACCTCCTCCCGATCAACCGCCTCCAGAACGGCCTCCTCCAAGTACTCCTCCAATCTCGATCGATCATGGCCTTCAAGCTCATCTCTAAACTCGCTCGATCACGGCCTCCAAGTGCATTACTGAGTTATATGATCGCGGCCTCCCAACGCATCTCCAAACTCGCCCGATCGCGGCCACCAAATGCCTCTATGAGTTCAACTTGATCACGGCCTCGAAGTGCATCTCCAAACTCGCTCGATTACAGCCTCCAAGTGGGTCTCTGAGTTCCCTCGATCACGGCCTCCCAGTGCATCTTAAAACTCGCTCGATCACGGCGTCCAAGTGCATCTCCAAACTCGCTCGATCGCAGCCTCCAAGTATGTCTCTAAACTCGCACAATTACGGCCTCCAATTTCGCTCGATCACGGCCTCCATGTGCATCTCCAAACTCGCTCTATCACAGCCTCCAAGTGTATCTCTAAACTCGCGTGATTACGGCCTCCAAACTCACTCGATCACGGCCTCCAAGTGCATCTCTGAGTTACACAATGTCGACCTCCAAATGCATCTCCAAACTCGCTCGATCTCGGCCTCCAAGCGCATCTCTGAGTTACACGATCTCTAAACTCGCTCTATCATGTCCTCCAAGTGCATCTCTGAGTTCAACATGATCTCGGCCTCCAAGTGGATCTTTGAGTTACTCAATCCCGGCCTCCAAATGCCTCTCCAAACTCGCTCGATCTCGGCCTCCAAGTGCATCTCTGAGTTCAATTTGATCCTGGCCTGCAATTGCGTCTCCAAACTGGCACGATCGCGGCCTCCAAGTACCTCTCCCAGTTCACACAATCACGGCCTCCAAGTGCATCTCTAAGTTCTCTCAATCAAGCGTCTTCAGGTGCCCCTGCGATTATGCTCCAGTACCGTCTGCAGCCATATTGGCCATATGTATATATATAGAGTGACTTGGATAGATAATATATGCCATATTATGATGTAGCGAATCTTGTGACTGTAACAAAGATGAATCTGATACACGAAATGCCTTGTCGTTATGGAACCCTATGAACCATTGCTGTGACAATATGGCACTAAGTCTCCCGCAGAGCTGTGCAGAGGTCTCAAGCTGCTCTCGAAGTCTCCGCAGAGGTCTCAGCTACTCCCAACTTTGACTATCCTATAAGTCAAATCTCGTAGCATCCTGAATGCACCTCCCAAACTGCAGGTGCTTTCAGGAGCACCTGAGAATGCTCTTGTAGTGTCTGAGAGCACTGTGCTTCGCTCCAGGGAGGCCTGGGAGCATCTGGAAATTCTTGGGAGCACCGGTGATGTCTACCGGAGTGTCTGGGAGGTTTGCGTGAGGCTTCTGGACTGCTTTACATTTTGCCGATGTGTTGGTAGCTCTCAGGTAATGTGTTCCAAGTATTCATCAAGAATGTGTACGTGTGTACAACGCCAGGCGATGGTAACAACTTGCGACCCATGGCAGCCCAGCCGGATGCGATCTTACCAACGTCATTCTTGTAGTTCAACTAGTTGTAACAATCAGGTCTGTCCGCTTTTAGCTTTGACTCGGAAGGTTTCAGATGAACTCGCTTGTTCTTTAGCCACTCCAGAAGAGCATGGCGCAATGCAGTGCAGGTATTTATGACAGGTCATGAGGTTATATGACCGTCCTTGTCGTCAATCATGGAATTGTAAAATCCATCATCATACTTACCGTGGTCATTCGCCCAATGACAAAATTTGATGTAGATTAACCCCGGGATTGCATCCACCAGGAAGTTAAGTGGACGGTGGCCATTCATTAGCAGCTTTCGACACTCTCAGCGTCAGATTTTGACCAAGTACACCACCTTTCACACACTCGGCCACAGGAAAAAGGTACTTATTATCTGCCAGAAGTGAATCAATGAATTCCAAACGCTCTGCGTCGGATTCAAAGTGGTGGAGATCATAACGCTCTGCTATATGTTCCCTTGCTGATGGAATAAAATGGGATTTAACTTTGTTGACTTGTGCTCGAACCTGGTACCAGATTGAGTGTGTAATATCCTACGTGGGCCGTCGCTTTAGCACACCTCTTTCAAGATCTCCTCTGTGTAATCCTCAAATGCTATGGACCAAATGTTGTTTTGCTGCATTGCGGTGTTCCAGTACTACTCTATTATCTGCCAGTGTGGGGCTTCAACTAATGCTTTCACAGTGTGTTGTGTTCGTTGCATAACTTACCATCTCCAAGTTGCTTGCACTCATAAACGGCCGTCTGTTCCACATATAGAGCCCCATGAGTCTGCGTGTTGCAAATACAAGATGCGTCATGTCTGAGTGAACAAATCGATGGATGCTGTGACTGCTGGAGACCATTGATTGAGGTGTAGACACCACCTGCGTTTGCAATTGCCACTGCCTCGGTCTCTGATTCCTTTCTGTGGCTCGCGTTATCAGTGGATTTCTAATGGTCGCGCGGGTTTCTGGATTAGGGATCGGGATAGGCAGGTTTTCAAGACCGTGGGGAGGAGTGGGAGTGCTACCAACACCGAATGCGAGGCTGGATACAATGCGACACGTTGAGTCTGGCTGTGAAGTACCTCCGAGTGCTGGTGGGCTACGACTGCTTGTACCCAGCATGGCTGTTGGTGTAATCATTGACCTTCGCTGTGTACTGGACAGGGTTACAGACACGTATTGAGCGATATCGCCCATGCGAGAATAGATCCGCGATGATGACGGGGTGGAGTTCCGACCAGGGATTGTAGAGGCTACGGAACTTTGGCCTTCCGAGGAATCCCTCTCGCCAGCCGGAGTGGAAACACGTCTGTTTGAAGGGGGACGAAGCGAATTCCCTGAAGGTCTACACTTTTTTGGTCTGAAAAATTCATTCGACCGGTGTCGTGCCAGGGTGAGGGCTTTGGGAATGCATAGTCTAAAATAGATGTTCAACATTGAGAATATAGGAATGATTTCCTCTGCGTGCAAAGGCAAAGACAGGCGAGGTACACTCCTATTTGAGCGACCGGGAAGAGATTTGAAAAAACAGGGAGGTGCAGTGTATATAGTGCGCTAGGTTTTGAATCACTATCGCACGTGACGATACTTGGTGATGAGATCTCTTGAAAAGCATTCAATTATGGGTTCACTGCCATCAAATTAAACTCAGATTATACTCAGCATTGATATTCACTGTTACAGCAACGTCTGAAGGTCTATTTGCACCACTTGAAGGGTCTTTATACATTCTTGGCGCGATTATCATCGTATTGCACTTGTTTTTGGCAAAATACTTTGAACCATCGATGGTGTATATCTTCAACTTCCCGATGGAAAACCTCCTTTGGTAGAGCTAACGGCATCGCAAAGCGAACAATGGCGTATTCTCTATCCTATGACATCAGTTGCGTGTGCTTTTTCCACTGCTAGGCGTTGGTAGCCATGTTGGATACTTGCACAGTTGGGACAACCTGGGAACTACTCAGTTTGCTCCGAGATGCACGAGGTCTGAGCGGTACAAATAATATGTGAATCAAAAGCAATGCCTGGCGTCATAAGTTGTCCTCTCCACAAGTACTAAATCTCGTCTCGAGGCTTGTCGTTCACGAGGTGGCATGTGGTTTTCCAAGACGAAGGCTGGGCCATTTTGTGTTTGTTAACCAATGAAACTCACAAGTTGAACCAAGAAATTGCAAGAACTCGAGTAAATATATCCCTTCTTCCCGCCTACACCTCCTTTCACTTTTCCTCCGGTATCATACACACAGGCATCATCCCGATCTTGACATCACGTGACTTGCAGAAAACAACCCCTCCCGTTCCAAAACACATCCGATAACCTCCACAACTTTGTACTTTCCCTCACTTTCAGTCTGGGCTTCCTTCCACTACATGCAACTGTAGCACAATGCTAACGTTTCAGATGTTGATTGATTTTAAACTCAGAGTAATGGCGCGAAAAGGAAGCAACAATGGAAAGGGGTACGCTAGGGCAAAGATGCCAACATCGGTTATAAATCGATGCCTGTCATTGAATCGGGATCGTATAATGGGCTTCATCCTGGAACACATCCGTGGACTCATACGGTTATACAATGTTTGTGGCGTCAAGGATGAGAGGCCCTGGGACTTCTTTTATGATATAATTTTTCTTGATCCAGTCACGACTCGCCACTTTTCACAATTCCAGCTGATGTGGCTGCACTGCAGGAGCAGGAGTTCGCCTTTTCGGAAGTGGTGGGCGGCCTTCTGCTTATATATGGGGCAAATGATTGACAAAACCTGCGACCAAATGAAAACTTGGAGGTGGGACAACCCCCGAGCCTTCGGGGATCAAGTCGATCGCTCCAATCCGCAGAGAACCAGCTTTCAGAAGGTTAAATGCACAGGTAAGCATTTCTCATGTTACAGTAGGGATGATCTCCGGGCAAAGATTGAGCCGCCAAGCTGCTGGCAGTACAAACCAGGTGACTTCCTGGCCATTAGACCATCTGAATTGGGATGAGATAATTGACGAGGATGATGTTGATGACAACTGGGCGGATCGTAGTGCGCCAAGCAGTGGAAAGAGCCGTCATGGCAATGGCAATGATAATGACGACCGCGAGAGTAAGGAGGACATGCAGGGGGCTTAGAAAGGGACCGGGAAAGGGCAGGGAACAAAGGACGGGGAGGGGAAAGGGAAGGGGAAGGGGAAGCGAAACGGTAAAGGGTAAGATATTCTTAAACGAACCCCAGGGGGAGATGATATCTCTCGTGCCGTTGCTTTGCAGTTGCAGAAGCAAATGTCAGAGGCAGATATGGACAAGGAGGGCTAACTAGAGGGGGTATATTTAGAGCCGGAAGCATCGCCTGCCATGTCAATTTCCACCTCCGATGATACCGACTCTACCGAGTCGGACAGCAAATACGACTCGGAACTGGATTCTGATCTGGATCTGTGCATGCAGGATGATGCGGACGCACCGGACGGCGTTCATTTAGATGGCGATGTGGATATTGAAAGGGATGGTGAAGATAAGGAAGATGAAGAGGAGGAAGATGAGAAGGAGGAAGATGAGAAGGAGGAGGAGGTGGTGGTGGAAGAGGATGAGGATAATGGCAAAGAACCTCGGACAATTGGCCACGGAGAGATGCTAAATACATCGGCTGACGATGCTGATACCATGGTAGATGATCTGCCAACTGTGCTACCTGAGCAAGGCCAGATGATGCGCGAGTATACCCCACAGCCACAACCTCCGGCACCTCCCCCACGGCCACAAACCCCGGAGCCTTGTCCACAACCACAAACTCCGGTGACTTATGCCCCCAGTGGGCTGGAGTTTTTGGGGCTTGGTATGCCGCAAAAACCTCGCCCAGCAGCGCCAACTCTGGGAGAAGCTGAGGAAGCCGGAAACATCTCGGATGTCGATATGGAGCAGCAGCCACTTGGCGAATCGGCAGGTGGCGACAGTCTCCCCGTGATCTGTTTCACGGATGTCCCTCTCCCGGATGTCCCTCTTCCTGATGTCCTTCTCCCCGATATCCATCTCGCTGATGTCCCTCTCCCTGTGAGGCGCACTGATGGCTCGGTAGGCGAGGAGTGAACCAGTCCTCCCGTTCTTGTCTTCTGTGTTTGCTCAGCTGTAATCTATTCATCTCAGCCACTGATTAAGGCACAAGTGGAGGTGTTTTGTTCATTTGGGTTAGGGTTGTGAGGTTTTTCGTTTCCTTTGTTCTAGTCTATTTATCTCAGGGATTGATTGTTACACGGGTCTCGAGGGTTTCGGATTGCGAAGGGGTTATTCATATTTATTCATAGTATTATGGAAAATCGTTCCTGCAGTGTTTTTGGAACTCCTGGAGTGTAATGAACCTCCTTATGATGGTGTTAAGGCTCAATAAATCTCTCAAGTATCGTGAGGTTAGACCCACTCGAGACTGCTCAGGTGCAGCACCAACTTTCGTCCTTTTCAACAGTGAATACTCCACTTCTCGCGTGTCATCAACAATGCAAGAGAAGACCCCTGTCCGTTGCCCCAAATTTTCATGCCGAAAGAAGTTCACCTTAGACAGCTGGTGTCTTACACATATTCAATTACACCATCCTAAACACCTTCAAGTTGCATGCAAGAAGAGTCCGGCTGTTAACAGCGCACCCCGACGTGTTGAATCCGCTCAGTGTCGTGAAGTCAACGCTTACAAATATTCGGCCCAAGAGTTGCACACGTTTCCCTACCTTGAACAGCTTGAACAGATCGCAGACTTGGAGTCTCAACCACCGCCGCCTCTTCTGCCACGGATGGGAACATACCCCAGCACCGGTTCTGCACTGAGTGATTACATTGCTGAGCGATGGCAACGCGACGCTCAGGGTTTCCTTGAGACGAACCTACAAAACAATCCCTACTATCCCTTTGCGACGCGTGAAGAGTACAAATATACCCAATGTGGGATCATGAAGAATGGCATGAAGACGTACTATGACAACGTGCTGAAGGAAGAAAACACCGCTCTGTGTTTCCCAAACTTCAAAAATGGGGATGGTGTCCAGGAGCTTGGACTAGCATGCCAGCAGATCTGGCTCTCAAGGAGTGGGAACTACCCACTCTCGAGGATATGAAATGGAATGACAATCACCAACGCGCTATCAAATACTGGAGTCAAGACATCATCAAAAGCATGAGATGGTTGATGCAGCAACCAGCATATGTCCGGCATCTTATTTAAGCCCCTCAGTGTTGCTTTAACAGCGATCCACCACCGAAACGCCTCTATACCGAAATGCACACAACAGACGGGTAGTGGCAGACACAGGTAAGAAGAGATACCGAAGCATGATGTCGTGCTAACCGACATTTAGTCAACGCTCATAGTGGGGGATTCACTGGTTCCCTTGATCTTCATGTCCGACAGAACGCATGTCTCAAATTTTGCCCGCGACAAGAAGGAGTGGCCTGTATATATGACAATTGGCAATCTATCTTCGAAGCTACGCAAGACGCCCTGAACACACAGCGTCGTATTGGTCATTCTCCTGCCGATTCCAATCAAAAAGCGCAACATTCCTCAGAAGCGGCTTGATGAGCAGCAGCATACAAACCAAGAGGTGCTGAATGAGGTACCCCGGCGGGTACCCCAGCCTCTCACCTTTAAACAAAATCCCAGCGCCGAGAGCGTGTATTACAATGTTCTCTGTGCAGATGGCAACTTCAGGCATTGCAAACCGGTTTAAGCAACATGGCTTGCAGATTGTACTGAGTATAGCGACCTACATCATCTCGAGCGAAATGTCTGTTTTTGGTGCGAGTGTCCAAAGAACAAATTGGAGATTATGTCCCTCCTGACAAGAAACACCGCTAGCGGGATCCCAACCTATATCGAACGCTCAGCGAAGCCGACACCAAGGCAGCCAATCCTGAACTCTCGTTGCGCCACGTTCACTGAGGATTCAACATGTTTTGACAAATTCCCTGTATCATGAGCGACCTGCTGAAGCCTGACCTCCTCCATACAATGCAAATCGGCATGCTTGATCACCTCCAGATGTGAATTTCCACTTCATGAAGACGGAAGAACGGCTCAACCAGTACAATGCAATATGGTTATCCTTGCCTTCTTACCACAATCTCACACCAAAAACTAAGTCATATGAGGAAGGTTCTCGATGGAATGGGAAGGAGATGAAGGAAATGAGCCGGTACCTGATTGGAGTTGTAACCCAGTCTCTACGAGGAGGCAGCCCCACTCAGCGTCCTATATTCAATCGCGCAATTGAGTGCACACGGGCATTGTTAGAATTCTATATGTATGCTCGATATAAATCTCACGATGATGCAACATTGAGATACATGGAAGATGCCTTGGGTCGTTTTCACACCTTCAAAGATGTTTTCTTACTCATGCGAACCGGCCAAAAGGCGAAGGCAAAAGCCAATGCACAGAGAATGTAGCTTGTGAACAAGCGAAAGATAGACGAGCAAACAAATGCTGAAACTTGTATGCCATCTAAGAAGCGGCGAGAAAGGAATGCCTGGCGGGATTATATAGGCCACGAAATAGATGTTTCGAAGTAGTTAGATGCTGACTTCAACTTTCCAAAGATCCACTTGATGTTCCACTGGCTTGAACACATTCGTCGATACGGATCCTTTCAAGAGTGTTTTGCCGAGAGACACGAACATGTACATAAAACGAATCTCAAAGACTGTTGGAACGCCTCCAATCACCATCACAACTACCTGCTGCAAGTAATCACCTTTCCGCGTCGCATTCTCTGCTTCGAAATCCGAGATCTCAATCTCCACGCCCTCGCTCTGCATCGAGAGAACAGCGCTGCCACCTGCAAAGTCCTCCCTTCTGGCGCTGATTTGGCTGCCTCCCTGAGCTCCCAGTCATATATGAAGAGCAAATTCATGGGACCCCAAACCCGCCGTGACGGAAAGCATTCTGACGCTATGATCCACGACTTCAGAGCATTACTCGACAATACGCAAGTCGCAATACACCGCGTGACAATATACAACGGCATGGGGGAGTTTCTGAAGCATAAGCATCGTAACAAGATGTATATATCGGATGAACAACTGCACGCAATGGAGCTCTGTATTTTCCATGGTATTAAGGTTCAAGTTCAGGGTTTAGATGGTGAATACATATCTCAGATTTGTCGATGCACAGTGAGCCAGAGCCAGCGCAGAGGGGACCGACGGAACGACTGGGTGTGGGTACAGCAACGCCCAGGGAGATGTTATGGTGCAGTGAATGGTCGTCTCCTGTGGCAACTGCAACGACTATTGAAAATCAAGCTCCTGAACGAGAATGGAGCTTTCATTAAGTGCTGGTGAGCCCTGGCGCTCACCACAATACCTGAAAACTCGGGTAACTTGAATCCCGTCTTGAAATTTGTACAATTCACAAAGGCACTGGCAGCAGTTGTTTTCCAAGTTTTCAGCGTGGGAAACATCGTCGGCTGTGGACACATAATTCAAGTGATAGCTGCTAGTAGTAAGACAGGTGACGGACGGAACGCGCAATGGATTGTCAATAGCAACATAGATCTGGCGACTTGAACAGATGTGTATAATTAGTAAAGAGAGAATTGCATTTTGCGCGCAGGTAGAAGGAACGCAAGGAGAGGTTTTCCCAGCTTCACCCATCACATTGCAATGTCGACGCAAGCGCGTGCCAAATGAATCCATTCCGAAGAATGGTCACAGTTGGCCTTCAACTCCAGAGTGTTCCTTTTGACTAGGAGAGTGACAGAGTGAGAAGAAACGGTTAAACTGCGATGGGAGGGAGATATGCAATGCGATGCGGGGTATTGTCGCCGGGTACGGAGTAGACAGCCACCAAGATGTTTCAGATGGCTCTGACGCACTGCATCCACTCTGACGGAGTCATTCCGCCCGGACGGAATTATTTTTTGCTGATGAAGAGGCTTCATGTGAAAGCGGAACACCAATGATGGAATGCTATTCTAGCAAATTGTGGTGCAAGGAGGATTGAATTGGCATGCAGAATTCAATCTAATGTATTGGCTAGGATTTCAGGCTTGCCTTACTTTGACAGTTACATGAACAATCAGAAGCGGACATTTCGTAAGTCATTCTTTTACCCATGGTTGTTGTTGACACACTATTTTGATTGGAAGTTGACGGAAATCAGATATCGACTATTATTATTTGGTACAAGTTCAAACAGGGTATTACCTGCTATAGATGGGAGCTTGCCGGTTACCGATTGAGTAGCTGAGCAGATACTATCATTCAGATGCTGTCACTTCGAGCTCTCTTAATGCAAATTGGTTCAGACAATCTATTCTCAGATTCAGTATTTTGGTGGCCCGCACATAACGTATTTGACGGTGTAACCGCCCACATCCGGGTAACCGCTCAAGACCACACCACAACAGTATATACCAATTGCTCACCTGATTGGGCGCACAACAATCTGTAATCAATTCAGAATGATTTGCAACTATGTTACTTCATAATTCATATGCATACAATACGCTATGCGGCTGTTACACTTAACTTGTAGCTGAACTACTCATATTAAATAGACTGAAATATGGTATATATTGCAATCAAAATGGGTACTGTTATCAAATATGAATTTAAACTGCCCTGATACCACGAAGAGATACACTATATAATGTATAGATCACTTCAATTATATGGGAGAAAGTAAATCTAGACATAATGTGGTGGAAAGATAAATTATAATTAAACTGAGAAAATATGGTATTTTTGTAATATTTTCCAGTCAGCTAGTAATTGATTGTTTAGGTGGCTGTAAATGTTCCCAAGGTGTATATAATTGTAACTGAGTATGTTACATTCATTACTAATATAGCATTGATATTTAGAAGCTAAAATACATTATCTTTAAATATTCTAGTTGATAATTTTATATATACAAAAAGTAATTCCAAATAACAAAAACATTTATATTCGATAGCTCTATCTGTCCCAGCTTTCATAAGTGAAATGAATATATGATAAATAGTCGTATTTGTAGTCTTCTACATCATTGTGAGCATTGTTTAACTATATCTGAAAATATAGCTAAAATCTTAAATTTATAGAAGGTCAGAATTGGTAGAACTTCTCGTTAGCAGTTATTTTAATATATTAAATGATATTCTCTGATTATAATAGGTATTTAAATTTAAACTAACAGTGATAGCACTAACAGTATTAGCCATACAGTAGTTTAACATAGTACAAATTTGTGGAAAATGTTACAAATATGAACAATATGAAAATATTAAATATATAGTAGTACAGCAGCTGTATGTATTCCTGAAATATAGTATAACTATATTCTAGTTGACAACAGTTACTTCATTATACAATTAGCTCCAGATTGCAATAACTGGTCTAGTTAGTAAACAAGTTACTACAGGTAAAATTTTGATATCAGATTATTTAAATATAATTCTTTATAGTACTTATTAGGTTGATACAAGTTGAATAGGTATTCCTTGTTTGTATAGAATAATTTAGTATATTGTTAATGGGATCGTATAGACCCAGTGTAAATGGAACTGAATTTTTAAATATAGGTATAATATTATAAAAATATTATAATTATAATGAATATATACATAATGGATCTAATCCCCAAGTGCTTAATATGCAATGGAGTCAAAGTATACCTTGAATGTATAAAAAGACATGAAGTCATGTACCAAGTAATAAAAACAGAACGGGCTATTAAATTTCAAAATAGTTTATCAAAGTATATATTTACACTGCAAAATACACAATCTTTGGTTACTATTAAAACTGCACTAGCTTTAGATACCTCCAAAATCTTAGAAAAGCATGAAAGTAGGTTCTAAATTAGTTACAAATATTCGCAAGGTTTGGTAAAGTGTCTTTGGATGTCATTGGAGGCTCATGAGTTGGGTACACATGTTTGAGCTGTTACCTGGTGGTGGGCAGTTACATGGTAAATTACATTACAACTTTGACAAAATGCAGTTAAGTCTGCATTGGAAGAATTGTGATTTTATATCTGGTTGAAGAAGTGCATTATACAGGTGAGCCTGAGTTGCCGGTCATTTGTAGTCACTGAACATACATTTTTATTTGGGGTTTACTCGCTCAACATGCAGCGGGATTATGGAGACCAAATCACTGAAGTCATTTTACGATTGTGGAAATATCTAGCCCCAAATGTACTTCTTTGTCAATATCCAGTTAAGTGTGGTTACTTATAGCCCAGGGCTGTGCCTCAAATTGAAGTTGGTGGTGGACATCTTCCTTCAAAGAATTGATTGTCACGGAGCATAACAGTTATAATATTTTCTCAGTTGGCTTCACATGCTGAACAAGCATAGATTCCGATATCAGCTGGGGCCAAGTGGGATGACCTGTACCTGCACCTACAAGTTTAGTATCTGCAAGATATCACACCATGTGTGCTGGCAGGTAGAGTCTCAAAGCATTCTGGGAGGAACACAATATGAGAGGAATGGACAAACATGAATCATTGAAGGGTAATGCAAAGTGGGTATATACAGTTTAGAGGCATGCTTTGACTGGGATCAGATGTTAACAATAACTGGCGGCTTGTCATATTTGGTCTTTTGAATGGAATATGCATGCAATGTCAAATTCGGGAACATCAAACTTAACAAGAGAGTTGATAAAAGGTGGGCCTGAACTTGATTGAAGAGCGACAAAATGCTCGGCTGTATTCGTCCAGTAAGCGTGGCATATTTAAGTGGGGATTCAGGATCTGATACACTAACTCGATATCACCTGTACCGTCATTCAATCCCGGGATTGTGGGAGTTAAATGATGGTGGCTCTGTATCATGACAGCTGAGAAGTTGATCGGAATTCTCTTGTGCAATTGGCGGTAAATAATTTAACATTGTTGATTCAGTGAATATTCTGAATTGCATCAAGTCTCTATAATCTGATGTCTCTGAAATATTTAAGTAACCTATAATTGGATTCACAGAAGGAGGATCAGGTTCACCAGAAAAATTGAATTCCGTATGCAGAGTTATATATCAATATTCCCCACTGACAATATACGATGAAGTTGTGGACTGTCTGCAGCTTAGCAAAGCTCTCATAAAGACCAATATATGGCACTGCGTGATTGGACTTAGTCAATGATTTCATCAAATGAATTTCAATCAATCTCCACCATTAAACTGGCACACCTGCTCTTCATTACATATTCACTCATCCAAATGAGGCTTTGTTTCAGTTTACCAAATATCTGTTTATCATTGACTTTGTCTAATATTCATCTGGATCAGCAACTAATGCAGAATAGAATCGAACTCTAATCATTTCTCCTGGACCCCTAACAAGCACCTCGTTCTCCACTCCATTTGACTATTGTGCATTAGGTGGTATGATGGTGTTGGTTTAATGTTTAAAGAGGTGTACCTTGATTTCACTACCTGGATTATTATCATTTATCTTCATGATTGGATGGAACAACATCATCTGGCAATGTAACTGGTGTCATATAGTCCTCATAATTGTGCAGAATAAGGTAAATCATTGTTGTTGTAATCATTGATTGGCTTACTGGTACACGCAGAACTATCATTTGTGCCCCTCCAGAAAGCTGGTGGAGATTACTCGCTGTGTTATCACTACAACTGGGTTCAGTGTTCAATAGGAATATGTGTGGAACTCTGGTTTGCCCCAGCTGGAAAACCGATGCAATCCCCTAGCACTTTTCTTTCAATACCAGAGACATTTCAGCTACTGGTGCATGGTTTCCTGCTGTGGGATGTAGGCCGGCCCCACCCACTGTAGGTGCACTTATGAACACTGAGGGATATGGTAATTTCTGAATTTTAAGCTACATTTTTGTGGGCTTATCATTGCGAATTTCTGCATACATATAGAGAATATCCAAAAGATCAGTAAAAAGCTTTGTGAGCCACCACTTCATATGATGTACCTGGGCTGGGAGTGGACAACTTAACACCGGCTTTTAAGGAGGAGGTGCATGAGGCAAGGCACTTGTATTGCGTTTAGGTTAATTCATGATTTCTTCATTTGATGTTTCTTCGTTGTCTGGTTTGGGATACTCTGAGGGTGCATTCACAAGCATTCGTAAAATTGGATCTCTCAGCAATCGGGAAACATGAGAATCTACACTAGTATGGAGTGGTGATTCTTCATTCAAATGTCCTGAAGCGTCATTGTGATTCTCATTGTCTACCAACAGTAATGAGAATCATGGTAGCTGCCATTTTTGTACCCTCCATGCTCCTAAAGCGCCATGTGAAGTATATTACACCACATCGGTCATTAGTTTATCTTGCACTTCTTCAAACCATCCGAGATAAAATGAGGTCGGCATTCTCCTTCGTAATCGGAATGAGAGGTTTCCCATTCAGGAGTTCCGATTCAGATCATCTCCTGATGGCATGAGGTTTGCTGTTTGAATCATGCAGTATGCCGCATCGTATTGAGCTTTGTTGTCTTCGGTCCAGATAGTATGCATCAAACATTTCACCACAGAATAGAGTATCTTTGTGCAGTGCATTTCCAACGCAGTATTATTGTCTGGATAGTCAGGTGTACCTGAAAATAGCCACATCACCTGATAATACCAGTCAGACATTCAATGTAATCCTAACATTGTAGGGATTTGATGGTATAATTTAATTCTAGCATTCATCCCAATTTGCCAGCCAATCTAAGTTTTCATCTGCTTCAAAAGACAGTGATTAAAATTCCCAAAATTCCATTAACAGAATGAGAGTTGGCCATTGCTTGATGGTTCCGTTCTCGATGTTAAGGTATCATCAGAAACATGCTGACTGTTCCATTGGGTTTCTAGCTTGTGGATGCTGGTGTTGAGATTCTCCTGGTTCAGATTTGCATTTTGTGCATGCAACAAGGTCAGCAGTTTGAAAGAGGTCCCATACATCATCATGTTGATAAAACAATTCAATTTCTCTACCACTCGAGGCATTGTGGCCACCATGATTGGTTCCACGGTTGAAGCAAGCACTGGATGCCGCAGAGCTGGAGTTGTCCGGATCTCTTCAAGCCAGCGAGAAACTGAATTCAGTCCCTGCAATGGATACCATTCTCGTGCTGCACAGGGAATCCACGCATAGTCATTCCGTGCCATATTCACCCATACATCAACTGTATTCCCTCACAATATTTCAAGATGTAACCCAACAACGACTTTCTCAGTCAGCAATTTGTATATCATAACCACTGCGTCCAAGGTAAACATCTTCCTATGGCCCCATTCATCTGCCAACAGAGCTTCTGGCATTTATGAATCCCAAACCCATCCCCTCACATTAAACCCGATTGCCCCAACCTGTTGCACCGGAATCTGGGTTTCAGGTAGGATGGAGGCTGAATACTTATTGCTAGGTAGTCGGTCATCTATCGATTAGTGAATCAGAGTGGAATTCAACTGCCAGACCTCCTGAAGAAGACATTCATCTTCCAATTTGAAATTTATTATGATGAGAACAGCGCTTGATACTGAACATGTATGATTTGGATGGACGACTTGCTCACCATCGACTTGCTTTTGAACCTACCTTCGACCTCGGTGGGTGTGATTTGTCCTCCTCCATGATCTCTTTCAATTGCTTGGTGATATGTTGGGCTGGTGAGCTCATACTCTGGTGCACCAACTGTTATCAACAGTTCCACAAAACCTGCAAGTGCTCTTGGTTTGGATGGCAAAATCGGGTTGATTCGATTCTGGACCCATGCAAACAATACCCGACCCGGTGACTCTAACCAGGTCAAACCCAGACTCCTACCCTTCAGACCCCAGATTTTTCCAGATATGCTTACATCACTCGGTGGCTATCTCTGGTTCGGCGTTTCGGGTTCAATTTATATGGTCACAATCCCATATACTACTGCAAATCCCAATGAATTGACATATGTACGTCCCTGTGTTCTTTTGATTGATCGGGTGTATTAGTGGTCAAAATGAAGAGAGGCATGTGCCCTACCACATCCGGCAAAGTAGTGTCAATCCAACATCAACAATTGTTGGTCGTGAATCATGGGTAGTGTTGGCAAAGGGTCCGGGTAACCCGCCAGTGGTCTGTGTTTGGACTTCAAATAGGGGTTGTTTCGATTCTCAACCTGGCCAGAAACCAGACCTGCTGACTATTGGCGGGCGTAACCCGGACTCGTACCCGTCAAGCCGCGACTTGTTCCAGGTTTGGCTAGACCTGTGGAGACCAATCTCCGGTCCTGCTTTGCCCGTTTCACATTTATTGTTGCATTCAGATATGCTACTGGTAATCGTAACATATTAACATGGGTACATTACAATTTATTTTGGGGGTATTTGCTGCCATGATGTGCGAAACTGGCATACTCATGCGCCCTACCACTGTCTTAATGTGAGTGTCACCTGAGCGTCAGTGATATTTGGTCTTGCATCTTCGGTAATATGAGTGGCGCTTGATGACAAGCATCCAGAAAGAAGCAGATGGCAATGTTCATAGGCAGATATCTATGGGATATTCCCACTGCATCCTCCGGGACAGTAACAACTTATCTCATTTACAGAGCTACCACTAAGTATTCTTCAGCCTTTTAGAGTATAATAACACTGAAAACAATGTATATAGACTATAACGGCCACATCACACTGTGATTAACCATGATGGAAGTACAACAAGAGTTGACACTCTGTTCACGCTCATTTTGAAGATGGGGCAGGATGCGTTTCACTTTCACGATTGCCTATAAAGGCAGTCTGGATTCAGTTTATGAGAATGTGGAACCCGTCGACCCCTAGATTACTCATCATACACGACCAATAATCGTTGACCCTCAGTAGATGCTCATTTCCGAGATTGGGCATGGAGGGTAATGCAATCTGTTTTGCCTATAAAGGTGGGCAAAAATTCCTTTATGACTGACTACAACTTACCACCAGTATGATGTGCCAGGATGTATGACGAACAATCGTCGACCCTCAGTTGTCGCTCATTACCATGACGGGGCATGGAGGGTATTCCAATCTATTTGGCCTATAAAGGTGTGCAAAAATTCCATTATGACTGACTACGACCTATCAGCAATGTGACGTCCCAGAATGTATGTCCCAAAATTGGTAACGCTCTGTTGACACACATTTCCAACCTGGGGAAGGGACAGTAGTGCAATCAGTTTGGCCTATGAAGGCCACCAAAAATATCATTATGACTGACTGCAACATATCGCCATTGCGATTTCCTAGGACGTATGGTTAAAAATCATTGACGCTCTGTTGACTCTCATTTGCAAGATCAGTTTCAGAGCGTGTCTCCTAAATTTGGCCAATCAAGGCGGCCAATACTTCAATTATGTATAACAATGAGTAAATCAAGTCTAAATTACGAGACTTATATGACCTACAATTGTTGAGAAATCTGTTGACACTTATTTTGCCACAGCTGGATCCACAATATGCAATCATTTCGTGTGGCATTGTCCATCATCCAGATTGTTTTCCCAGCCTTTCTGGCATTTTCATTTACTTTCTTCTTGATTACTACATTGTTCTTTAATAATCCATAGATATATAGAATAATAATCTGCAACATTGTGTGTCTTTCGTTCCATGCCGGTCATCAGCTGCCGGCTCTCTCAATAGGCTGCACCGGTCTTCAAAATGGATGTTAGCTACACAACCACACAACAGATAGTGTACTAACCAGTGTATGGTCCATTATCAGTCAGCATATCTGTCTCATAATCAGTGTCGTGCTGGCTATGCTGATAATGATCGAAACATTTTGCACCCGGCAGAGGTGAATGCAAATGCCTATGTTGGGCGGATATAGTGATGATTCGGGAAGATTGAACCCCGGAAGTGTTACCGGATGTGGCAAGTGGCGTGCCAGGCAGAAGTGACATCAGGTCTGGAGTCCGCTGTCTGAGTCGGTCCAGTGGAGGTGCACATGATTCTTTGGGTCTCTAACATGTCTGTGTATGTTGTGAAGTACAAATTTAGCATGGAAGACATCCAGGTGTGTGGTTTTGATGAAGCATTACTGGTTGTTGTTGTACCGCAACGTTATCCTGTTCATCCCCATTCAACTCAACACTCGGCTTCATCTCTTCTCAGACCTTGGTGCATGGTTTCTGAATGAGGTATTTCGTTGCTTCTGTGGTGGCATGCAGAGAGCCTTCTTTGGCCAATTAGGCCATATTCAACGCGAGGCGCATCTCGGACTGTTCCCGCATTAAATGACCTCCTTGCCATGCCATAGTAGCAGACATGTTGAAAATCTACCAAACATTAGTTGCTGCTTCAAACAATGACATTCAGCTATTACCTCTACCATTTACACTTCCATAGCCTCCTCTAAGGTGATTACAGCCTGTTTCAACTACTCACGACTATGCTTATCCCGAAATTTTTACCCACATATCCCATAGGTGACAATACCATAATGTTGAATTTCGTTGACGGGGAGGACAAATGCCTGTGTCGAACATAGAAGTTTCCCATTACGGGCAGCAATTTTTTCATTACGTAGCTCTCTACCGACACCTGCTGTACGGTATACGGTTAATTGACGGCTGTGTACCTCGATACAGACATACTTACGTTTAACTGCATGATGCTTCTTGTTCTTGCTTCTCCCAGTCTTACAGACTATTTTTAACTGGGCATCCAGGGTCATATGTTTGGTGGCTGCATTGGCAGCATTGTGGTGAACTAACTTGTGTCTGCACTGTTGCTGTGTGCCAAGGATTACCAAATGAAATGTAGCGCCTTCCGAGCGGCCGGAATTGAATCCGCTGTCACCTGTCACCGGTGACTGAGTATCCATGATACACTGGAGTGGAATAGGAGTGGAAGATAATAATGACATGAAGTGGGAAGACCTGAGGACTATATAGTTAGCATCATGTTGGAATGGAATAAATAGAAGCCAACATGATCTTTATACCCAAAATGAATTCTGCAGAGTATGGCTGCAGGTTGCAGCTGTTTCCCACTGCCCTGCAATTTGAATAAGTTGGTCCAATGAAGCTTGTTTATTTAAAGGGATACATTGCTGTGTACGACACCCGGTATAGCCTAATTGTTACATATTAATGTGATATTGTTCAATGGAAAGGACATCTGCTGTTGTTTGTCTGAAATAATCCCGGGATATTACTTGAAACAGATGCTAACAATCAAGTTATGTTGTACTGTTAGCTTCACTATTCCAGATTTATTCACAGTCAAGAGGGAGATTTTGCTTTCTTCAAGATGAGTAAATGTACCAACCTTGACATACAAGATGCAGCTTGACTCCAGATTGTCCATAACTTGCAACATCCAACATCTCACCCAACAACAAATTCAACACAAACGACAATAGTCAATGCTCCAAAAATGATCTTTTCAACACTCCCGGCGGGCTAATCTGGCAAATCAACAAAGCAGTTCACCCAAGACATCATCAAGCGAATGAAGGCCAAAGTTTCTTGGAAGCAGAAAGCGTCCAAGCCTTTGGGGAATTGGGTAGCTTGCGATCCAATCAGAAGGTCGTGGCTGAGAAACAATGAGAAACGGACTTCTTAAGCAAGAAAAACGATGAAAAAAGAATTGAACATTATGTTGAGAGAGAGATTACTGGGACAACAAAGCGTGTTGAACACACAGGGTAACCAATTAAGTAGGAGTAGGAAGATACAGAGGCAGCTGAAAATGCAGGATTGACGACCAGAGAGTCTGATATAATATACCGGGAGATGATGGTTGCTATCGAAGACAGTGTGAGCGCTATGATATGTTCGGATGATGGGGATGATGGGGATGATGAAGCTGATGAAGAGACTGAGCGGGGCCAGCTCAGCTAAGATGATGAACCTCACTAGGTGATGGGCACAATCACCAAAATGGAGCAGCAATCCATGGAGAGGTTTCGCCAGAAGCAGAGGAAGCTTGAAGAATTGACCCAACCGGGATGAGAGGATGCTGCCAACTATATCTGGGAAAGAGATAAGAAGAATGGCACATCAGAATTAATGGTTCCGGCAGTCTTTCAACCGCTCACCGATGATCATGCAGTGGCACCTGCACTGAACTCTTTCAATGAGCTAACGGAGTGTCTTGACACTGCTCAATATGAATCTGGTTGCATGACGACCATCATGCACCATTCACTTATGTATCCAACTTCGGAACTCTCCGCACAGGCCTTGTGCGCATGGCTGAGATATGTAAAATTCATTCTGGTACGTCATGGAAATGGAGGAGAAGGAGCTGGATGAGGAAATGTCAATGAAGAGGAGCAAAATTTACGAAACACTATTGAAATGATCTACATTCCGTAAATTGGCAGCCAAAAGCGCAGGAATGTGATCGGGCCATGTCACTTCTCACTCAAATATTCTAGATAAAGGTTAATTAGACATTTTGTGTTAAAAAAGCTCCTGGATGCAAACAATGATATTTAGAAATGCAATATTGTATGTCAATAACAAGTATAGGATTCAGTGGATACAATTATTTTGCATACAAACGCGGTTTTGATTTGATTAATGTGAGCGTCAATGGAGAGTCTATAAGTTTTGGCATTGGGTCTTGGAAAATCCGATGAGCTGCGTTGCGACATTAGCTCATAATTGAACTATAGACCATTTTTCTACACAACAATGGTTGTGATAACAATGTTATGATATAGTAGAAATTTGTGTCAATGGAGCGTCAATGACTTATGGTCTCATATCTTGGCAAATCCAAGGGCTGTCTGGTGAGATTTACCCATAATCGAATGTTCGGCCACCTTTCTTGGCAACACTTGTGGCGACAATATCACTTCCCTGTCCTAAATAGGAGCGTCAATGGAACATCAACGATTTCAGGCCTTGCAACGTAGACAATCAAGGGGCCTTTTGACGACATTAATCGATATTCCAACTCCAGGCTACCTTGTTAAGTGACCATAATGTTGACAACGTTATTACTATGCCCTCACAATGAGTGTCACCCGAGCGTCAAGAATTTTAGACCTTCCATCTTTGAAAATAATTGGACTGGGCAAAAATTTTATCCATCATCTTACAATCGGCAGCCTCTCTGGGGAAAAATGCTTGCGACAACATGATTACTATGTTCTACAATGAGCATCAATGAAGTATCAACGGAGCATCAACGGAGCGTCAACGGAGCGTGAACGATATTCGATCTTGCATCATGGATACCCTAAGGGAAATGGAACGTACCGAACCCACAATCCACCTATCGTCAGGCTTTATTTTCACCGATGTTACTGACTATATTGTGTCTGCCTCCTACCATTGAGCGCCCACAGAGCGTCAACACTTTTAGTAAAGACTCAGCAAGCGACATAGCTTGTGTTAGCAATGGGTCCAAATTCCCGGGTCGGTTCCGGGTCTGGTTCTAACCCGGAACCAAACCATTGTAACGGGTCTCCATACAAAACCTGCTCCTCAAAGGTCAACATTTCTTGCTCCAATTAACTATTTGAGTTCTGATTGTATCACAACCTGATGAATACGTAGATTGTGCATTTTTAGTCGCTCTTTCACCTCCCGCTTTCACATTTGCATTCCAACATGTATTCGTTGAGTCGCGATCGAAAACCCGCCAATTTCGCTTAAATTCAAACTTCATTTCAAAGCCACTCAACGAATATCAGTCGGATTGCATATTTGAAAGCTGGAGGTGAAGGAGCGACTAATGCTGCACAATTTATTTACTGATCATGTCAGGATACAATCAGATCTCAAATACTTAATTGGAGACAATGTTGAAGGAACCGTAAAATGGAACCGCAGTCCGGTTCGAACCTGTCCCCGAACCTGGCGGGTACCCCTGTTTTCCGGGTAACAACCCGGACATGACCATCCGGTCCGGTTCCAAACCAGGACTGCAGCCGGGTAACCTGGAACCATTGCTAACACTGGACACTGCAATGCAGTGCATTACTCTGTTCCTAAATGGAATTTCACGCGGTCAGTCTTTGCAATCTCTCCTTGTATACAACTTCAGAAATATACATGCAATGTTTCAGAGATCTGATTTTTTGTTTCGAGGTCTAGAGCGAATATTTGGGAACCTGCATTGTGCATTACTATAACGTCACTATCAGCAGCGTCTCGTTTGAGATGACACAGCTTTCCAATTCCCACTGCCATGTCGCATTCACAATCTATAGATACCTCATTGTCACATGACATGATCTCTGCCAAAAATAAACGTTTCTTTATTCATGATTTGAATGACCATATATTACAAATCATCTTCAATTCGTGGTGCGCTTCAATCAATGTTGCCTACATATGTCCTATTGCATGGAAAAACTCTGGACATGAGGCTTCAGGGAGATTCTATTTGCACTGCGGAATCGAGGAGACTGGCAACCCTGGAATCATTTGTATCATTTCTCATCAAGTTTTTCACGATCCTGCAGTTCATGGGACCAGCTCAATGCAGAAACACTTGCTGGCAATACCTCACATCACAAATTTAAATGAGTTGCCCGAGTGAGAAGATTCTGAATTGACTAATCCAACGGCCAAGAAAATGGCTTTGACGATCCTAAAGAATTATGGAAGTCGAGCAATTCCCATTGTAAGTTTGCAGAGGAAAGTCTAACTTCACAGTCTGCTCAATCTTTACTGATTGAAATGAGAGACAAAATTTCCGAAACTGGCAGCTAAGGGCATTGAAACTACCAAATTTCACCAACACACATGGAATCACTACCTGATATTAAGATTTCCCGCATCTCATATTCCATGCAATGCTATATCAAATCGCGAGCTACGATGGTCATATAAAGCATTGAGCTGCAAGCTGGTGCTGCTGTCGGCCACCACTTTTACTAACATTTGGCGGAGAGAATATGCACTGACTGTCGATGCAATTCAGAAGCTATTGTCGTTACTAAATAAAGTTTGTTTAGCTTTGGACGGATGGACATCAACTGATAAACTCGCCCTGTCATCAGGCATTGCTTACTATATATTGTGAAATTGTGCATTGCATGAAGTACAACTCAGTTCCGATGTGGTTGATCGTCTGTTCTTTTCCCGTTTCGGAAGCTAATTCTGGATGACAGGTCGAGGGCAACCATACTGGAGCAATGCTAGCTGCGCATTTCAAGAATGTTTTTAATCGATTTGAACTTACGGACGGCCGTTTGCTTCCAATTTGGACCAATAGTGCTTCCCCAGATAATTCGATAACTCGTGAGCTACAAGCAACTCTTGAAGACTCTGGAATCGAGTGGCCTGCATTGAGGAACCACATACCATGCACTGCGAATGTCATACAGCTGTCTTTAGGTGCATTCTTGAGCAGTCTCGGTGTAAAAGGCTGCCCCAAATATTGGGAAGCACGTGAGCATGATCAGAAATTTGGAGACAAAGAAAGCATAGACATTGGAAAGAGTCAAAAACTTCGAAAATAGGGCAAAGCTAGAATCAACAAGGTGTCGGCCATGAAAACAGGTTTCGCAAAGATATTTGAGAAACACGTACTTCATGATATTTTGAATGTTCTGAAACTGACCAACATAAAGCAGAAAATACTTGGTGTATTGATTACACTCCCACCAGGCTGTCGAAACAAGTTTATTGACTGTCCAAAAGCGAAGGTCCAAATCTCTGAACTACTGATTATGGATATGAAGACATGTTCGAACTCGAACCTGGAGTCGCTCAAGCGAGCCAACCGATTACACCAAGTCTCACACAAGTGGCTTCACAATCTAAAATACACTGAATACCGACCACCTTTCACAACTCACAACGAATGGACTATTGTAATGTATGTTACGGAATTGTTGATGTCATTCCGATATTGGCCCCTGTTCATGGCTAACAGGCATACACTCCCATCGCATCACGTTATCACAGTATACAACGACATATTTTGTCACATGGACTGCGTAATGTGAGCTCTTGTTAATAATAAATGTCAATGGATGGAAAACTTGCTCTTTGCCATGAAGCTAGGCCAACAAAAGCTGTACAAATCCTAAGCTGAAGTGACTCCCTCGAAGTATGCCTCCCATTTCGACACATATCTGCGATCCATTCTAGAAGTTGGGATCGTTTAGAATGTTGGACAGGGGAATGGATATTAATCATCAGAACAAGACATCCTACACTTCCTAATACCAAGAGGCCTTTCTGAAGTATATGGAGAATGAATACTGGGCCAAACATCGATAGGTAAAGGTCATTGAACCAGACCGCATTGTGAGTAGCATTTGGGTCCCCTCCGCAAAGGTTTCAGGATCCGGGCCATCATCCTTTTATTGATATGATTTTTCAAGCGATAATGAACAATACCTAAAGCCCAACAATGTGGCTGGGATGACACCCGGACGAAGTTATCGCGATCCACACTTATTGACTTCCACCAGTCTCTATTTGAATTGACCGCCTGATGCACCCAAGAACTGGAGGCAAATTAATCCGAATCTCAATAAGTACCACTCTGACACGATGAATATCAACACGACAGTTTGGATACCGGATATTACTGACTGGTGGTGGTAACTGGAGGAAATCCACTCAAGGTAGGTTGATCTCTCCAATTTGGCGTAGGACATATTGTCAATAATACCACACAGTGTCAGAGTCCAGACCAGTATTTCCCTTGGCCGAGATGGTATGGGCTGGAGGCAGTCAAAAACAACAGGCAAGACCCTTGGTGAAAAAGTCGTTGTAAGGTAGATTGCTTGAGGCAATAACGAGACTTTGGAAGATGCTTACCCAGAATTGATACCAGGACCACAGGAAATGACTTGCAGATGATGAAAGAGGCGGCTGAATGGACATTGCAGAGAATGGCCAAGGTTCACAACTTTATGGAGATGTGGCAGTGCAGCCAAAACCTATCTGATACCAAGAACAAATCTCGTCCTCAAAACAAGCATATGCCCACAGTAGGATATATTTCAGATACGGAAGAAATGGTAAAATCATACTCGTCACTCTTTCATCATGATCGTGCGGCTGCATTCACATTGTCAGACAGATCTCCTTTCCCACCAACTTTCTCTACAAAAGACATCCCTACAGGACGAACTCAAATAGTAAATGTTAGCTGAATCCCAAAATTCAACTGCCATCCAGTCAAAAGTGATGAGGGTAGGGCACCTGAGAGCATTTCGGACACTCAAGATCGGCTAAACTGGAATGGCCACTTAGATAATCCAAATGACACCGAAGACGATTGAATCACAGTCGTTCACTCTGATAATGAGCCACGCAACAGCATTGAGGATCCGGAATGCTAATTGGAGTTCGCTTTGAGCACCACACCAAACGTTTCCGGATTGATTCGGCCCACTCGGAAATAAAAGAGGTAGGCTGAAATGGTGTTACTGACGGTCAATGCAATCGAAACGAGGACCAGTAAGGGAGTGAAGAAAATGTAGGACATAATGCGTCAATGGTACACCAGCTTCTTTCTGTATGTTGACTGAGAGTATTAGTTAGGGATATATTATGGGCGAATGTTGAGCAGTAGCTTGTGAATATCGGTTGATAAACAGATGTACCACAGGCACAATGAAGGTTTTGGCAAGAAACATAGATGTTAATCTGCTGTGAGTGAACAGGGCAAGCATGTTACTGCGCTCGGCTTTGCCACACGGACAAGTCTGAATCAGCCAGAAAGACTCCCAATACGTTCAAATCATGATGTAAACTATTCTCGATGGCAGCAGATGTTAAATGGAGAATTCATGAAAATGATCCTCATCGGAGAGTCAATGATTGGTGGTTTTGTAAGTACGGTAATTAAATACTGATTTCATCGCTGTTATGCATAATGGGTATATTGGCTGCTTTGAAAGACAAAAAGGGCCGGGAGCTCGGTCACTGCCCAATTCTGAGTATTAGTATTAACAGAGTGTGAATGATTTTTAGCTTCATATCTTGGGTCATTTATGTTTCAATTGGTTGCAGACATCCAGTTATCAGATATTGGCAGCCTTTACAGATATAAACAACTGCGACAGGCTCCCAGCCCCATCCTGACAATGCGCGTCAACAGACTGTCAATGATTGTTAACTTTGAATATTGGGCAATTTATGTTCCTATCTGTTGCAGACCTCCATTTATCAGCCATTGGCAGCCTTTACAGGCATAAACAACAGCGACATGCTCCCTGCTGTATCCTGAAAATGAGCGTCAACAGGCATCAATGATTTTTGGCTGCAATTCTTGGGTAATTTGTATTATGATTGGTTGCAGACCTCCATTTATCAGCGATTGGCAGCCTTTACAGGCATAAACAACAGTGTCATGCTCCCTGCCACATCCTGAAAATGGGAGTCAACAGATAGTAAGTGATTTTTGAATCTCATCTTGGGTAATTTATGTTCCGATTGGTTGCAGACATCCATTTATCCAATATTTTCAGTATTAACAGGCAAACAGAATCGAGAAATGCTCCCTGCCGCATTCTGAAAATGAACGTCAAGGGAGTGTCACAAGTTATAATTGTTGCAAATTTGGTAATCAAGGCAACATGCGGATGGTTGTGTTCATAACGGAATTATTGACCACCTGGATAGGCAAAAATACAATATACAACATGTAAATCACCAATCCCAAATTAATTGATATTGCAAGATGCAAAGCAAGCAAAACTGTATTATTGGTTGTTGAAACATGATTTTGATAAGATACTATTAACAAACTGCAAAAACAAGAGCGTTATATGAATCTTTAGATAGATCCGCTGGGCAACCCGGAGACAACCCGGCCAATTCAGACGGGTTGCGAGATTACCATAGAACCGTACCAGTGTTGGTGGTTCGGGTTTGTTGACAACATGGGATGGCAATTTAGCAACTATTCGATTTGAACCCAAACGCGGACCCGAAGTGACAGTCCGGAACTGTTTCTAACTCTAAACTTGGTTAATCTGGGGGGCGACAGGTTGCAAACAGTCCTAAACACAGTAATGGCTGCCATTATAGGAAGAAGTGAAACTGCGATGTTTCCTACCCCATCTTGAAAATGATAGTCAACGCAGCATCAACAATTTTTCCTCTTGCATCTTTGGTTATATGATACCACTTGATCAGAAGCATCCATGCACAAGGATATGGCAGCTTGCATAGGTGAATCTGTAGGGGATTTTCCTGCCACATCCTGCAGGACAGTAACAACATATTACATCTCCAGATCTACCAGTAAGTTTTCTTGAGCGTTTTGACATACAATGACAGTCCAAACGATCTATATAGATAATAACGGCCATGTCACGCTGTGATTGACCATGTTGCAAGGCCAACAATCATTGACCCTCTGTTGACACTTATTTTCCAGATAGGGTGGGGAGCCGGTTGCTGTCTGTTTGTCCAATACTCGTATGCAATACTTCCTTTATGACTCTCTGCAACATATCGCTCCCCAGAGTACCCGAAATACACGAAGAACAATACTTGACGATCATTTTCAATATGTGGTAGGATGGGTTTCACAATATGGTTTGCTTATAATGGTGGCCAGAAATTGCTTTATGATTGTTTGGAACCTATGGGCTGTTGAATCACCCAGGGCAACAGTCCAAAAATCGTTGACGCTCTGTTGACACTGATCTCAATGTATTGTATAGCCAATATCTTCTACGATCCATGATTATAAAAATAATTATACTCACTTATTGTTTGCCTTTCTGTGTGATATCGACTAAGCCCATTGCCAAAGCCATGTCTGGTAATATTATTGCACAGACCTCTCTCATTCTCCAAAAATTGATATATCTAACTGAATATTACATTTCGCTAGCTATACTTTTGTTTATGAACAATTATCCTTATATGACTGCTTACTTTTCCCCCATATTATATCTTTAAGTTCAATTCTCCCTCAAGCAACATATAAAACCAGCTGAAAACATATTAAATCAATCTGTCCTACTTATTCTTGTTTCCTTTATTCCTCATTGTTTCCATTGCACTGTCAGTCATTAACCCCTTTTCAGCCTGTTTCATAGATGTCCATGTTGGCCAAATACATCCAGGACAATGTGGTGCTAAACACACCATCCGATGCTCTCGGATATCTGAAGCCTTGAAACAATTAGATAGGTGTACCTGCGATTCATCGTCACATTCACTGTTGTCGTTGTTCTTGTTTTGGAAATTCAAGTCACCATTCAAGTTAAGCCAATTTTCAGTGTCAGAAATGATTTCAGGTGCACTATCCCCATCTATTTTGACTGGATGGTAGCCAATCCTTCTGATTCAGCAGACATTTGAACCTTGAATTTGACCTCCAGGGAGGTCCTGGGCAGACAAAGCTGGTGGCAAATGTGATCTTTGGAACAATTTAAATGCAACCACACAAGCATGTTGAAAATGTGACCAGAATGCTTCGATGATATCTTTGGTATCTGATATGTATCCTACAGCTGTCATTTGCTTCATGTGAGGGTGAGATTCCTTCTGTGCAGCACATATTTTTTGGCTGCCTTGCCACATTTCCAAAAAGTCTTGGACATTGGCCATTCTGTGTAGTTGTCATTTCTCCCGCCCATGCTTCAATTCCAAGTCATTTTCAGTTGCCGCTGCAACCATAGGTGCACACTCACTCATCAATGTTCCTGGATTACCTCGCGCAAACAGCCCAATTACAAATTTTTCCTGAACCGTCTTGCTATTGGTTTTAGACTGTCTCCAGCCAATAACATCCAGCCCAAGAGAGAAACTGGCATCCACTCCAACCCCATGTGGTATAATAGAGAACATATCCCATGCTGCATTGGCAAGATCGGCATATGTTGAGTGCATTTCATCTAGCTGGTACCACCAGTTGGTGATATCGGATAACCAATATGCACCGCTAATCTCGATGGGGTCAGAGTGGTAATCAATAAGAATTTGATTAACATGACCTCAATTCTTTTATGATGCAGGCAGTAAATGCAAATACTGTCTAGCGGCTGGCACTAAGCATGCTGCGTGATCGCTTGGTCTGAGTGTTGTTTCAGCAATGCTATTACACCTTAAGTATTTCTCATTATCGCTGGACAAATCTTAAGGATCAAATGATGGTTGACCACATCCAGAAGCTGTTACCCAGCGGATGTTATTGCTGTGCGCAAGATTGTCGAGTGTAATGGTGGACATTTGTCAATGTTTCGTTCTGTATTCGCTGTCAAAAAGATTCAGAAATGCCTCCACATTTTCCTGAGTTTATGAATTCTCGTCCTCAGGATGAATTTCCATCACCTTGTCCCACGTCCTAACTGATTGAACATTGCGGAATATATAAACGATAGGTGCTGAAATGAGATGCAGACCTGTCATTGGAGTGACTTCAGACTAATATGTGGACAACTTTGGGCATGCAACCTTGATGGCGAAGTATCGGTCATGCTTCCGTTCTGTCTACTTCTTGGGCAAAGCTCGCATAATGCCAGCTATATGATTGAACATGGTATTGTAGACAGTGATGATATGATGCAGAGTAACAGTATGCCATTTCGACTTCGAAAGATTGCAGTATAGGAATTGCCTTGAAACATCTCTACCGCACTTCGGGATATTTGATTTATACTGTGTTGTGCCGACTGGCTGGTAATCACTGTATTATGGATTCCGAAGCGATTCCCAAGTGAATTTTTTAAATCCGTAGACTCCCTCATGTAACTCTAGTCTCGAAAGCTACCTTGTTTTCACATCTACAACAGGTAGTTCTGCAATTCATACTGTAGCGTTTTTACAGTCAATTAACTTGCATCGATGACCAGGGGTCTGCATAATATATAAAGTAAGCATTCTCTGCTATTTGAAGGTCAGTTTCAGGTCTTTCAAAATGTCTAGAAATACATACTTCTTGATAGCCTTTGCCAAATCTGTTTGCATAGCGGTCACGTTGTCAATTTCAGCATTGCCCTCTTTTCGCAATCTTTAACTGATCACAATGCCTGGGCTTTCATTCTGTCCACATTGCTGAGCACACTCTTGGGCTTCCCAAGACGTCGTGTGGCTTTTTACCCCATGATTGCTCCTGAATGCACCCAAAGCAAGCTGAATGAGTTGCGCCATAGGTGGTATGTTGTTCCATATTGGAGGCCACCCGATTTCAGCGGCCTCAAGGGTTAATTGTAGTTTCCGAGTTACCAAGTCATTTGAAGAAACATCAGCAGTCTTAATTCCTCGTAAACAGCTATCAGCAAGCTCGAAACGATCTAGAACAATTTCACACGGCATTGTTAGCCCTGCTCAAGTATCTTGACCCGTGATTGATTATTCTTAATTAGCATTCGAACTAAGAACAGAACATGAAATCAACCGCATCAAATGTGAGTTGAATTTCTTTTAATGCCCTACTTTGATTCGTATAGGAAGCTATGACCAACGTATTCCCTAATATTTTTTTTGATATCCACCCATCTAACACCAAGCTAAATTTATTTATTGATGCCAATTGCCTTTCAATTGCATAAACTGTCAGTGAGTATTCCCACTAGGAAATGTTGCTAAGGGTGCTACCAGATGGAAGCACCAGCTTGCTGGTTAATGGATCGAGTGACAGTTATAGATTGGAATTTGATACAGCATTGCATGGAATATGGGCTGGAACAAATAGAAATATGAGCTAACCATTCTAAGTATCTTGGAGAAACTTGGCATTCAGGTAGGCCATGTTTGCTGGTTTGGAGCATTCGGGCTGTCAATTGTGTTAATATATAAACAATCTAATGGTTGAATATGAATATCTTTCGTGAACTTACGATTGTAATTTCCTGACTCCATTGGCTCTTCAATATGACCAATGTGATGCCATCAACTGTTGTACTTGCCAATTCACATACTTCCAACTCTGTTAATTCGTTAAACATTGTAATGGGTGCTTCTGCCAGGAATCGTTTCCCCAAGGAGCAGATCCCATGTTCTGAACAATGGCAAAGAAGCTGATGACAAATGATCCATATGATGCCAGGGCTGACGATCTACTCAATTCTGCAGTGCAAATAGAAATGCCATGCAGGTGCATGTCTAGAATTATCCCAAGCTGTTGTACTCTTCGGGTCCACATTCCTTCAAGCTCAACAAGCATGGAATATAATTTGTAAATTGAGGTCGCTTAAATCCCGAATAAAGTCACACTCATTTCTGGATGATATCATAACCTCTGGGCACAAACCATTTATATACTCGCAATCTAACATGTTTTCAGGAATCTGGAAGCTTTGTAATTTCGGTTGAGAGACTTGCAAAAGTTACATTATTGTTGAGTAGAGCACTGGTGTTTGAATAATGACTCTTTAGCTACACACAAGACAAAAGTATGACCTGTGAGATATTGCATGCATAGTGGTGAAGTTGTATAGAGGGTCAAACTGACAAGGTTGACCATTGAAAACCACGATTAGGAACACCTCATTGCATTTCATCGCTATGACGCTTACTGAGTCCCACAAAAGCTGTTGCCGCTCTGCTGACCCACAGGTTTAGCAGGAAATATTGGTATTCTTTGTGGCATTGTTGCCCAAGAAGGCCACCAATTTAAGTATTCTGGGTTGATGTCAATGTACAGCAGTTCGATTATGCAAGCTGCATGAACAATCATCATTGATACTCTGTTGACGCTCTGTTGACGCTCTGTTGACGCTCTGTTGATGCTCTGTTGACGCTCTGTTGACACTCTGTTGACACTCTGTTGATACTCTGTTGATACTCTGTTGACCCTCTGTTGATGCTCTGTTGACGCTCTGTTGAAGCTCTGTTGACCCTCTGTTGATGCTCTGTTGACGCTCTGTTGACACTCTGTTGATGCTCTGTTGATGCTCTGTTGACGCTCTGTTGATGCTCTGTTGACGCTCTGTTGAAGCTCTGTTGACGCTCTGTTGATGCTGTGTTGACGCTCTGTTGACGCTCTGCTGATGCTCTGCTGACGCTCTGTTGATGCTCTGTTGATGCTCTGTTGAAGCTCTGTTGATGCTGTGTTGACGCTTCGTTGACGCTCTGTTGTTGCTCTGTTGACGCTCGGTTGATGCTCTGTTTACTCTCTGTTGATGCTCTGTCGACACTCTGTTGACGCTGTGTTGACTCTCTGTTGACGCTCTGATAACGCTTTGTTGACTCTCTGTTGAAACTCTGTTGACTCTCTGTTGACCCCCTGTTGACGCTCCATTTTAGGCCATTGTAGAGATTGTGTCACAACAAGTTATGCCAAGAAATGCGGGTAATAGTTCGATTCTAGGTTGATGTTGCCGTACCACCCTTTGAGTTTCCAAGATGAATGCCTAAAATTGTTGACACTGCGTTGACGCTCATTTTGGGGATACAGTAGCGATGTTATTGCAAGTATTTTTACATAGAATGGAGGCCAATAGTTTGATTCTGGGTTAGTATCGCTGCAAGACACTTGGTTAATCTACGATGCAAAGCTAAAAATCGTTAACGATCCATTGACGCTTACTTTTCGGATGGGGTTAGGAGCTTGTCATTTGCATTTTTAGCAATAACACCGACCAATCCATTTACTTTGGAAGGAGGTGACATTGCAGCCATTTGATTGTGCAATGTGTAAAACTAAAAATCATTGATGGTCCATTGACGAGGGTTTCTAGGAAAGGGCAACAATTGTGTCGTTTATCTTTTTGGCTATAATCACGACCAATAAATTAAACTTGAAGTGATGTGACAATGGAGCCCTTGCATTGTCGAAAGTCCAAGACTAAACATTGTTAACATTCTGTTGACACTTACATTAAAGACATCGAAATAGCCTTCAGATAATTAATCATTGTATGGAACAGATCACATACTCACTATTCACCTCGAATATTGTGTATCTAAGTGTTCTCATGTGTATCCTGAAGATTTTTGGGGTTGCAATTTCTGGAGAACCTATATGCACATTATCTCAGTGACAGATGATATGTCCCTATCACAGTTATGCAGTGTCTGCTGGAAATTTACAGTGTATATAGCATTTCACTTATTTCTGTTTAATATAGCTTGACTTTTTCGCCATTTCTTCAACCAGCTCCTTCTCCTCATTTTCGATGATGTATCATCTGGAATTTCAGATATTGAAACCTTGTGGAAAAGGTTTGTATGGAGTGGAATGCAGTTAGATGCATTAACGAATGGAGTGTGTAAGTCCTCATTCGGATGGATTTGTATTGTGTACTAACTGTTTCTTCTATCACTCGTATACTCTCACTCACTGATAGTTTGTTGGAATATTTTGTCACTACAATATCTTTTGTTTTCTCACTTAACAGTAATTAGGAAACAGATATCAACCTTATTGTCCATTTTACAACAAGATTTGCATCAGCAAAAAAAATTTCCTTCTACACAGAATGGCTCCGTGAGAGTAGATGTGCTGCGGCATAGCGGTCAGGGACACCATGGTGGCAGCTTACTACACACCTGATGGCAATACCACACATCACGTAGCAAATTGTCCTCTGATCACCATGTCACTGTTTCTTATTGGTTGGTTGGCCACCAATTTTAAAATAACACTCTGACTGTGTGGCCAACTCTGACCAGATGTCGGAATGTGTTCGTTGGGTACCCGGTGTCATTGGAGTTCCAATACAATCTGTGATGCGGCAAAGTGTGTCCTCACATTCCGTCTACATGCGCAACATATGCAATTATGTCTTTCCTAATTATGCATATGATTTCAAGTTGTCAGATTTGTGTGGCTATTGACAATCCCTCGCTTGTGCCTTCCGTTTGCTGTCTTGAATCAAGTACCTATTTCTGGAATTACGTGTGCGTTGCTGCTAATGCTTCCCATGCTGAAAACTTGCAAAGTATTGGCTGCCGGTGCTTGTCTGGCGGGTACACATTTTGAGATGGCTCAAACTTACCAGAGTTTTCAGGTATTGAGGTGATTACATGGGCAAACCATAACTCAACTACAGCTCCATCCCTGATTAGGAGCTTGACTTTGAATAGTCATTGCAGTTTCCACGGGAGACGCCCATTCAGCTCGCCATAACACCTCCCACAGAGTTGCTCTGCCCACTGTACGTCGTTCTGTTAATCTTTTCCTAGCCAGCTATAGCTTCCTGTATATCGAAACATCTGAGTTACACGGTCATGTTCCAAACTGTTAGTATGAACCATAATACCATGGATAATACACAGCTCCATCGCCTGGAGTTGTTCATTCGACATATACGTTGTGATATGACTTTGTTGCTTGTTAGACTCCCACGTGCCGTTGTATATTCCGATGTGGTGCATTGCATCTTGCCTGTTGTCGAGTCATATTCTGACGACTTTGATTCTAGCTTCAGGATGCTTTCGATCACAGTGGTTTTGGGGTACTATCAATTCAGGCTTCGCATATGACTGGGAGATCAGTGGGGTAGCCATATCAGCATCAGAAGGGAGGACTTTGCAGGTGGCAGAGCTGTTCTCCTGATGCGGTGTAAGGGCTTGTAGATTCAGCTCCCTTATTCTGAAGCAGAGAATGCGACGCTGAAAGGAGATTCCTTGTGGCAGGTAGTTGAGACAGTTATTGGAGGTGTTGCAACGGTCCTTGAGCTTCATTTAATGTGCTTGTTTATGTCACTCAGCAGAAAACTGTTGCAAGACTCCATATGAATGAATCTGTTTGACCTAATGACTCATCAAGTGGATCATTGGACAATTGAAGTCCGCACATCACTCCATCGAAACATCTATCATGTGGCTGATATAATCCTGCCGGGCATTTATTTCGGGCCACGTTTCGGCCGGCAATCATGTTTCAGCCTATGTTCCTTGGTCTTTCTTGCCCTTCTGCATGAGATCGATTCTGAGGGCATCAGCTTAGGCCTTCGCCATATTGCCAGCTTGCCCGAGTCAGAAATCCTCTTTGAAGGTGTTAAAATAACGGCAGGCGTCATCCAGGTAGCTCGATATTGCATCATGGTGAGATTTACATCGAGCATACATATTGAAATCTAACACCGCCCCTCTGCACTCAATTGAGTTATTTATTATGGGATGCTCAGAGGGGTTTCCACCTCATGGAGACTGCACTACCACTCCAAGCAGGTGCTGGCTTATTTCCTTCATCTCCTATCCATTCCATTGAGAAACTTCCTCATATGACTTAATTTTTGGTGTGAGGCCAGGGTAATCAGGCAAGCATAACCAGATTTCATTGTACATGTCAAGCAGTTTGTACATCTTCATGAATTGGAAAACCGACTTCTGAAGGTTGTCCAGCATGCTGATGTGCATTGTATGGAGGAGGTCAAGATTAGGGGGGTCGAACACAGGACGGGGAATATGTCGAATCAAGTTCCATCCTCGGTGATCGTGGCGCAATGCAAATTTGGCATTTTCTGCCATGGTCTTAGCATTGCTGAGCGTTTGATATAAGTTGTGATCCCACTGGGGGTATTTCTTATCAGAAGGAACATAATCTCCAAGTTCTTTTTGTGTACACTCGCACTAGAAACAGACATACTGCTCAAGATGATGCAGGTCGCTATACTCTGGGCAATCTGCAAGCTATGCTGCTAAAACCGATTTGCAATGCCTAAAGTTGCCATCGGCAGAGAGAACATTGTAATACCCTCTCTCCGCACTGGTCTTTTCTTGAAAGGTAAGGGGCTCAAGTACCCACCGGCGTACCTTGTTCAGCACCTCTCGGTTTGTTTCCCGCTGCTGATCCAGTCTCTTCTGAGGAATATTGCACTTGTTCTTTTCAATCTCCAGCAGAGCAACCACTACAACGCTGTGCCATGAAGGCATCTGGCGGATCTTCGAATATTGATTGCCAATTGCCATATATCCAGGCCACTCTTTCAAATATGCAGAAAAGCTTGAGAGATAATTTCTGTCGGACATGAAGATCAAGCAAACTAATGTATTCCGTACCTTTTGCATTGACCAAATATGGATTAGCACAGTATTATCCTTGAGTTTCTCTTCATACCTTTGTCTCCCACCAGCAGTCGGCAGTATGCATTTCGGCATAGAGGCATTTCGGAGGCATATTGCTGGTAAAGCAGCACTGAGGGGCATAAATGACATGGTTGGCATAGGCTGGCAGCCACATAAACCATCTCATGATATTGATGATGTCGTGACTCTAGTATGTGATATAGCATTGGTGATTCCCATTGTAACTCATATCCTCGAGAGTGTGTAGTTTCCACTCCCAGCGAACGTGATCACCTGGCATGCTAACCACGCGCTTCTGGACTCCAGCCCTGTTGTTGAAACTTGGCAAACGCAGAGTGGTATTCTCTTCCATCAGCACATTGTCATAGTACCTGTTCATGCCCTTCCTCTTGATCCCACACTGGATATATTAGTACTATTTATGTGTCGCAACAAGGTAGTGGTGATTGACATCTAGGTTCGTCTCAAGGCCACCATGAGCGTCGTCTTCCCATGGCTCAGCATTATAATCGAACAGCGGCTGGGTAAATTGCCGTCCGCAACAGAGGTTGTGGAGGTAGTTGAGGCTCCGAGTCAGCCAAGATTTCAATGTGTTCGAGGTGGGGAAACCCGTCCAAGTCTTCAACTGAATCTCTCATCGTGTTGAATTCACCCTGCTGAGCAGGTTCAAGGCATTGGGGCGCAATGCGAATAGTCAGATTGTTGTGTTGTTCAACTTGAAAATTTTTAGGATACTGTAATTCAATATATTTAAGCCACCAGCTGTCTGAGGTCAACTTCTGTAGGCATGAACATTTGGGGAATGGACAAGGGTCTTCTCTGGCATTGTCAACAACACACGAGCAATAGTGTATACACTGTACACAGGGATGAAAGTCGGTGCTGGACCTGAGCAGCCTGGTGTGTATGCCCATCATACATTCAGCTAACTTGAGAGATTTATTGAACCTTAACACAGTCACAAGGTCGTTCCTTACATGCCAGGAGTTGCGAAAACGCTGCATGTGTGATGTCCCATAATACTATGAATTAAATAAAACCAATACATAACCCACAAATAAAATAAACTCTGAGTGATTCAGAAACCTCGTGACTTATGTAATAGTCGATGCCTGGGATAACCAGATTAAAATCAAGTAGCCAAACCAGACAAGAACCCGACCCTGACCTGAACGCAAAACTATCGCCTCTACAGCAACACAAGGACATGTTCACTCCTCCTCTACCTAAGCCCACTAGGCACACCTCAGGGAGAGCTGTATCAGCGAGAGGGACATTGGAGAAATGGTACGCAGGGAAAGGCACATCAGGGCGACTGGCACCACCTTCCGATTCACCAAGCAGCTGCTGATCCATATCCACATCTGAGGTGTTTAGAGCTGTCTAACCTTCATGCAGAGTTGGCACTGTAGTGAGAGGTTTTAGCGGTGTTACAAACTACATATATTCCAGCCCAATGAGGGGATTAGTCTCCAGAGGTTGTGGTCCTGGCTAGACACCAGGATTTTGGTTGGTGTGGTAGAGGCCAGAGGTTGTTGCCGTAGGGTATGGTCGCCCATCACGTGGCCTCGCTCAGCGTCTACGATTGGCTGATTGTCAACCATGGGATTTACATCGTCAGCCGATGTATTTCCAGTCTCTCCATGGCCAATCATCCGAGGTTTTTTGCCATCATCCTCATGCTCATCCTCCTCCTCATGCTCATCCTCTTCCACCTCATCTTCCTCCTCTTCATCTTCTTGTTTATCATGTTCCTCCTCTTCATCGTCACTATCCCTTTCGATATCCACATTGGTGTCAAAATCAATGCCATCAGGTGCGTCCACATTACTCTCCATGCGCATATCCAGCATAGAGTGATGTTCAGGGTGATGTTCGCAATCAGACTCATCCGTATAGTAGGTATCATCATCTCAGGCAATTGTCATGGCGGGGGTTGATTCCGGCCCTAAATATGCCTGCTCTACCTAGCTCTCTGTGCCCGAGTATGCCTCATGCATTTCATTCTTCAACTGTAAAACAACCGCACGAGATCTATCATCTCCGCATTGTGTTTGGTTAACAATACCCTGTCCTTTACCGTTTCCCTTCCTCTTCGCCTTCCATTTCTTCATTGCCTTCCCCTTCACCTTGCACTTTGCCTTCAATTTCTTGTTCGCATCCTGTGATCTCATCGCTTTTCCGGTCCCTTTCTCACCGGCCTGCGTGTCCTTATCGCCCTTGCAGTTGTGATTGTTATTGCCATCGCTAAGAGGGCTCCAGCCACCGCTCTGCACGGAAGGATCTGCCCAGTTCTCATCATCATCATCACCACCGAATATCTCATGCCAATGCAGTAGTCTACTCACCAGGATGTCGGCTGGATTGTACTGCACGCAACTTGGTGACTCCCTCATTGCAGTGAAATCATCGCTACCGTGATTAATAAAATGTTCACCGGCACGTTTAACATTGCCCTTGGTGGCCGTCTGCAATATGGGGCACTCAACTTGATCCCGAAAGCCACAGAGGTTGTCCCACTTCTAATTGTTCATTTGCTCACAGGTTTTGTCAACTTTTTGCCCCATATATGACTGGAAGGTTGCCCACCACTCCTGAAAAGGCAAACTCCTCATCCTGCTGTGCAGCTGCAATCGCTGGAATTATGAACAGTTGCGAGTCATGACAAGATTAAGAAATATCATATCATAAATGAGGTCCCATCCACTCTCATCCTGAATGGGGCAATCAGGGTAGATCCGTATGAGTACATGAAGGTGTTCCGAGTTGAATCCTGTGATATGGTCCTGATTCAAAGCCAGGCATCAATTTGTCACCGATGTCGGCCTGTTTGCCCAGGCTGTTGCTTGCCCCTTTTCTTTGGGGCAGCCTGTTTGTGCCGTCGCAGTGAGCTGGAAATGAATCTACATCGGATGCATTAGCATTACGTTACAATTGCTATACCGGATGGAAGCCCAGAGGGAACTCCCAAAGTTGTGCAGGTTATCACGAGTATTTTGGAATGAGAGGAGTTGTTTTGTGAAAGTCAGGTGATGTCGAGAGAAGGGAGGACTCTGGCGGTGTGTTGAATATGGGAAATTAAGAGAATGAAGGTGTAGGCGGGAAGAAGGGATATATATTCTTGAATTCCTGCAATTTCTTGGTTCAACTTGTTTCGTTGACTAACACACAAAATAACCAAACCATCTTCTGGCGCAACCACAAGGCACTTCACGAATGGGAAGACTTGAGCCGAGAGTTAGTACTCGTGGAGAGCAAAGTTAGCAATGCCAGGAGTTGCGTTTGTATGGCAAACCACTTTTCCCGCTCAGACCACATGCATCTTAGAGCAAACTGAGTGATTGTCAGGTTATCCCAACTGTGCCACCGTCCAACATGGCAACTAATAAACCTAGCGGTGGAACAAGCACACCCATCTAATGTCATAGGAGAGAGAATATGTCATTGTTCGCTTTGCGATTCTTTTAGCACTGAAAGAGGGTCATTTCCACCGGGAAGCCGAAGATATAAACAATCCATGATGTGAAGTATTGTGCCAAGCACAAGTGCAACACTGTGACAAGCACAGCAAGGAAGCATAAACACCATTCAAGCAGTTCAAATCGGCCTTCAGACGTTGCTGTAACAGTGAATATCAATGATGAGTTTAATCTGGTAGCAGGTAACCCAATAATTGAATGCTCTTCAAGGGATCTTGTCCCCGAGTATTGCCAGGGTTCAAAGTCTAGGGCATTCTACACTGCACTTTTCATTTTTGTTAAAACCCTTCCTGGTCGCTCAACTTGGTGTCTACCTTGCTCGGCATTGCATACACATACAGAAGAATTAATTCCTACATTATTAAGGTTCCACATCAATATAAGACTATGTCTTCCAAAGGAGCTCTGCCTGACATGACTCCGGTCGTACAAAACGTTTCAGTGGTGTTAATCACCAGAATGAATAGACGCGTGGGGTTTCGGGGAATTCTCAACCTCCGTCTGCCAAGAGAGGGGTTTCTATTCCAGCTGGGGAGAGGGATTTCTCTCAAGGTGGGAGTTCCGTAGCGTCTACAATTCATGGTTGGGACTCCACATACTTATCTTTGCGGAACAATTCCCCCGTTCCAGATATCCCTTAACATGTAAATTCCACCCTGTCCTCTGCACAGTAACAATCAATAAATACCACAACCTCCACACCGAGTACAAGCAGTCGCAGCACACAAGCACCGTCAGACACTTCACAAACAGACTCAACAACTGGCGTTGTATCCAGCCCTGCAGGGGATATTTCTAACAGTCCCACTCCTCTCGGTGATCATGACATGATGCCTACCCCCATGCCTGATACAGAATTCCGTGTGATCTGTATAATGCCACTGTGAACACGAGCAACGGAACCGAATCAGAGACAGAGCCAGTTCAATTGCAACCCCAGGTGGTGTCTACACCTCGATCAGTGGTATCAGGCAGTCGTACCAGCCATTGATTTGATCGCTCAGACATGACCCGTCTTATATTTCCAATGGGCAGACTACAACAGCTCTGTATGTGGAACAGACTGCCGTTTATGAGTGCAAGCAACTTGAAGATTGTAAGATATGGAACGCCACACGTTGCGAAAGCATCCACCCAAAACCCAGAGCACCATATAATAGAGAGGTACCAGAACACCACTATGTAGCAAATCAACATTTGGTCCATACTATTTGAGGCACGCACAAAGCCGATCTTGAAAGAGGTATGCTGAAGAAACTGCTTGAATTGAATATTACATGCTCAAGCCGGTACCAGGTTCGAGCACAAGTCGATAAGGTTAAATCACGTTTCAGTTAATCAGCCACGGATAACATAGCAGATCGTTATGCACTCCACTGCGTTGGATCCAACGCAGAGTGTTTGGACTTCATTGATTCCCTTCTGGCTGATAATAAGTATCATTGTCCATTACCAGACCATGTGGAAGGTGGTGTACATAGTCCAAATCCAACGCAGACTGAGTCCAAAGCCAGTAACGAACAGCTAGTGTCCACATTACTTCCTTGCGGAAGCAATCTGGCAGGTTATCTAGATTAAATTATATCATCGGATGAATAACCACGGTAACCGAGTTGATGGATCTTATAATTCCATGATTGATGACACGGATGGTGATATACCCTCACCACTGATCATTATTACCTGCACCGTGTTGCGCCATCCACTCCTGAAGTCACAAGTGGCAAAAGATAAAAGAGGTTCATCCGAAAACTTCCAAGTCAAAGCTGAAAGCGGACTGACCTGATTGCTTGAATTCCTTCCACTACAAGAATCACAGTGGTAAGAGCATATGGTGCTGAGCTGCATCAAGTTGCAAGATGATAACCTTGCCTGGTATTGCAGACATGTATACATTCTTGATGAATCCCTGGAACACACTACCAGAGAGCTACCAACAGAGGGTGTACAAAAACATTCTTCCTACAGTCAAGTGTTGGATCTAACAACAGGAGAACACAATGCCTGCCATGGACATCAGTAAGGGAGCAGTGCATGTGGACAATGCTATTCTTGGTGACGATTTGACCGGGGAAGTGGCACTTGAGAAGCACAAGATCCGAAACAGGAACCAAAACTTCGGGATAGGCAATAATTGCATGGATGATGGAAAGTCATTGGGGATTCCAGGGGGAGCTTTGTCTATGCAGATGAAAGTGATGAAACCTAGAACCACGATGCCATCCCCGCCACCTGCCAGCAATGATGACCCATGACTCAACTTGAGAGGTTTGACGTGTGAACCAATGATAACAATTGGTCTGAGGGCAAGGATGGCGATGATGCTGATGCAGATCCGGAGGAAGAAGGATCGACAGCCGATGATGGATCGCTGCATCATGTGGAGGACTGAGAGCATAGTACTAGGGAGTGTGAAGATTGGACAGTATACTTCAGACCAGTAAAATGCGATAATAGTGAGGGAAATAAAATGGCAAACAATGTATCCTACCCGAAGACTGTATCGTAATAAGTCACAATATCTCAACACTAAACATATATGCGGTTTGTGTGGCATCTCATAGACATAAATAGAGGAGAAATAACATGCGGCACTTGGCCGGAGAAAGGCATACACATCGGCAGGTGTTGTATCCACAGCTACAGTATCACTGAAGCTCCTGCGAAGCTTGCAACACACGTGTCATTCTGATGGTGCATAAAGATCACCACAATCAGTGCGGAAAGTACAGGAGATACGTATCCAATATGCCCCATGGCCAGGGTGACAGAAATCATGTATTTCTCCGTCAACCAGTATGAGAATCCATTAGAGCTATCAGAGCCGACTGGAACACCCTGGAGTTGCTGTCCGAAACTAGAGTTCTGGCAGTTTTGGGTTCAAGAACTTGTGCATGGTGTATTCAATCCTTGCACATTCCGAGACGCATTATCATGTTTCAAGATTTGGTCACTGAAATCCAGACAAAGCTGACATGTGGCAAAATTAGTACACAAATTGTTGTACAAGGATATGAAGTGCAAAAGTAAAATTTGCCAATCTATTCCACTTACAACATAGGAGCTGTCACCATGTCTTGATCTGATTCCAATTTCTATATGGTGATTTGCTAGGGAGCCTATGTGCAGGGGTAAAAGCTTCCAGGTTCAACAGCCTTCGCTTGATGAATAAGTGATGAATTGGCCTCTGCAGCTGGCGCTTGCACGGCTATACCTGTGTTCGACTTTGCCTTTCCACAATCTCGCCTGATATGAGTAGTTCCTGGCCGGGAAGTCCCTTGCTGTATTTGTGATATTCCTGGGGAAATATGCACACACTTCGTAGACTGTGCAAATATTGTACACTAAAGTGTGGTTGCATCATGACTCGTTTGCGGTATAACGATTGCTGGAACCCTCAATTCGAACGTCCTGTACCCCTCATCTGTTCCACAGCAGTAGTCGTCTGCGTCCCCCAAATCTGGTTTGGTCAATTTCTCAATTTTCATCTATGTCCTCCGCCAGCTCCTCGAGCTCTGCTGTATCATTTTGGATAATGTTCCCTTCACCCAGTGAAGTTCGTTACCATTGCTCGGCTTGCCCTGCGTTGCCTCTTCATCATCCTGATCATCCCCATCCTCCCTGTCATCAGAACATCCAAGCTCGCTCAGACTGTTTTCAATTACATCCATCATCTCATGAAATGACTTTTCGGGCTCTGTTGTTGTCAATCCTGCATATTCCACTGTCCTCGTATCTTCCTGCTGCTGCTTAAATGCTACTTTTGCAACTGCAACTCACTTTGTTACCTCAACGGTGTCTCCCTCTACATAATATTTGATCCTTTTCCCTTTCCCCGTATTCCTTAAAAAGTGCGTTTCATGTTATATCTCGGCTGCAAGCTTCTTTTGGATTACAAGTTGCCCAATACCCCAACATCTCAGATGCATTCTGCTTGAAAGCCACTCATGGCAACATTGGCTGGATAATGTTGTTATACTGACCTCATTGTCAATTTGCAGTATTTGCCAGCTGGCAGTGTTGAAAAGCTATTTTCGGAATATTGACCATTGTAGTGTGTGTTGACTTTGTTGTTGAGCGAGATGTTGAATACTGCAAGATATGGATAATATGGAGGCATGCTGCGGCTTTTATGTCAAGGTTGGTAGATTTAATGATCTTGAACAACGCAAAACCTGCCTGTTGAATGTCAATAAAATGGGAATAGTTAGGTTAACCTTACAACACGACTTGATTTTCAGCGTCAATTCCATGTATTATCCTGTGGACTTTTCAAGATAAGTATCAGCACACATCGATTCCCTCGCGAAATATACAATGTATATGGGGCAATTATGAGATTTATGTTTTTTTACACCTCAATGTATCCTGGGAAACACACATACAACATTGGACCGACTCATCGAAAATTGCAAGATGGTGGGAAACCCCTGCTACTTGCATCAATTCACATCCCGATTCATCATGAGTATAACGTACATGTTAGCTGCAATTTATTTTATTCTGACACCAAACTCACTGTATATTCCTCAGGACTTCCCACTTCTTTTCACAATCATCATTCTCTTCTATTGCACACCACCAAAAAGACCGGAAGCCAGAAGAATAAAAAGGAGCATGCAATTGGATGTGAGCATGTCCACATAGTGGTACACAGCCATCAACTAACAATATAATGGGCAGCTGGTGAATGTAGAGAGTTATGATACCAAATTATCGCTAGCCATAATGAGAAACCACCATAGTCGAGCAAGGTATTTATTCGCACTGCCCTTGAAATGGAACATCATGATGTTGTCACCTCGTTGACCTTTGCAAAACAATTTGGTGATAAGCATCACCGGGAGTGGACAAAACAGGATTTAATCAAATTCGAGAAGGCTACAGAAGCGTATATGGTTGCGATACCAGCCAACTCTTATTCTGAGAAGCAGCAATATATGTCTTGTAGGTTTTCACGATGTCTGCAACAATTGTAAGGCGATGAAGTCGGGTCCACCTGGAACAGCTCGAAATTTGCCAGGCCTGGCATATGGCCATCATTGCCAACAGAGGGTTTTCGCTCGTTCCAATAAGGGAAAGGCAATATCTGTTCAAGACACCTCACACTGCAGTCCAAGAAGAGAAGAACCAGGGGTTTCAGTTTCCTGAGCATCAAAAGGTTCAAGATCCGAAAGCGCGACACGCAGCAAAGCTTGATCTAAATTACCCAGCCGGATGCCTTCCATGGCAAAATGTCACTGCAGAGAATCCGTAGATATGCTGGAGATGGAAAGGAACAGCTGCACCTCCAGCTAACTGACTCAGAGAGCCAACTGGAGAGCCAACGAGAACTCAAGGCAGAACACTGCCTGCACAACCCGGTAACCATGCCAGTGATCAATGTTCCCACATGATCATCTTGCTGCGCAGAGATGTGTATTCACATACTTAACTTCGCTGTGCTGAATATTTCACTTTCAATTCAAATGGCCAAGATGGCGCGTGGGATACGCATTTCGATCCAGATTTGCTGACTAATGAAAGAACATCCAATGGTGAGTACACCATCTGCTGTGTGGTAATTCAGCTTTCATCCATTTTGAAGACGTACAGAGTCTGTTGAGGGATCCCGCAAGTGATGACAAGCACTGATTCAAATGAAAGGGATTTTGGAGTGTACTGTTATCGACAATCAGTGGACACTGAAAAATATGTTTTGAAGGATATATTTAGATGTATTATGACAGAACAATGTTGTGATCAATGAGAAAGTAAATCAAAACCCTAGAATGGCTGCCTAAATAATGTGAATAATAGACTATACCAAATCAAATGATTGCATATTGTGAACATGTCTGTGGCAAAATGAGCCTCAACGAAGTGTCATCAATATAAGGTCATGTTAGCATGGTATTTAATAAGTGATTAGGTCATGGTTATACATAATCGACGCATTGGTTGCCTTTATAGGCAGCAATTATGGCTACATGCTCCCTACCTTGTCTTGATAATGAGTGTCATTGGAGTGTCAACAATTTTTGGGCTTGTAAACAATGTATTTCTAATGTGATTTAATCGCTGTGTAGCATAACTGTTGTATTGGCTGCCTTCATATTCAGATCAGCAGGCGAAACGGTCACTACCCTTTGCTGGAAATGACCGTCAATGGAGTCTCAAAGATTTTTGGCTTTGCATCATGGGTAATCTAAATGTTGATTTGTGGTAATAATTTATATCTGATATAGTGGTGGCCTTTTCAGGCAAAACAACATGGGAGATGTTCATTACCCCATCATGACAGTGAGCGTCAACGGAATGTCAATGATCTTTGGTCTTCTAAGTGAGCTAATTACCGAGTCATGAGGTAGTGGTTACACCTAATGGATGCATTGCCTGCCTTTATTGGCGAAAAATACATTGACACAGTCATTGCCCCATTCTGAAACTGAGCGACAACTGATCATCAAGGATGTTTGGTTTTGCTTATGGGGTTATCTCAGTGGCGATTGGATGCAAACATCCATTAATGAGGTATTTGCCGCCTTTAGCATCGGATGCAACAGTGGCACTCTCCCTGCCACATCCTGAAACTGAGCGTCAATGGACCACCAAAGATTTTTGGTCTTACATCTTTGGTAATCGAAGTGTAGCATCATGGGAATAGTTCATATATCATATAATGGCGGCCTTTTCAACATAACCAGTGGACGATATCTGTGTTATCCCATCTTGGAAATTAACCTCAACAGTTCCTCAACAATGTTTGGTCAGATATATTGCATAATCAAGTCATCGTGCAGATATATCAGATTATAACTGAACTATCAACTGCCTCAGTACTTCTATATACCCAACAGAAAAGTCAAAACACTGAATCCCAAATAACTGATGTTGCAACCTGCAAAGTGATCAAAAAGATATTCCTGGATGTTAATTAAGTGATTTTAATCAAATACAATTTTCAAAAAGCAAAAGCAAGAGCATTATATGAATCTACCAACAAACCTGCTGGACAACCCACTGACAACCAACACCATTCTGATGGGTTGGGATGAGTTAATCAAACTGTACCCAAATTGACAGTTTGGGTGTAATGACGACCTGAACTGCATATGGGGTCATAGTTCCGTTCTGACTCGCACCTTCACCCGAAGCAGTGGTCCGCAACTGGTGAGAACAGTAGGTCTGCCTAAAATTCATCTGAATGTAAGACATTTCATGAAGAACCATTTGGAACTCATATATTTGTCGACTACAACCAATTCTATTCATGCAATCAGAACTTACATTAATAGAACTAGTAATCTCAACCCCACCTGCCTCGTTATGCACCACTCATTCATTGTTATCTGATCCATCTGAAGCCTAAGTATTGTGATTAGTTGTGAGTAATCATTAACTGTAAGAAGGCTTCCCCGCATTACCCTAGCTGGTCTAATTATGTGCTCAACAATATCCTTGCCTCTAGCTGTATTCATTTCTACCAAAAATGTTTTCAAATTGTATCCCACTTTCATCTTGCAGGCATTAGAAAAGGAGCTGTTATATGAAATCTGACCATATACAGGGTCATTCATTATTTGCGCAGGTGCATATAGTCCCATATATCTATCTTCTAAATCTTTGTAAGTCAAGTTGAATTTGTTTATCGCAGTCACACAGTATGGTTCTTTCAGGCTACAATTTATTTCAATCAAATCAATTATCTCCTCCCAGTGCCTCACATGTGTATGGGAAGCTTGTAGTGTTATGCTGGATGGCTGTCCATTGCTGCCATTCAGCACCCGATGAATTACAGCCACAACAGTTGTATTTTGCAACTCTGGGAGGTTCTATCTTGCAGTTTTGGCCAGGTGCTCTACCATATCTGCTGCCGGTCACTTGTTGCATCACCTTCCCTTTTTCCTGGCCTTTCAAACTTAGCTTGCTCATTTCTTCAAAAACATCTCAACCCACAAATGCAGGATCCTTTTTGAATTGACAAACTGTTTCCATGGTAAGCAGTTCTCGAAAGTCACTAAAACATCAGCAACCACTGTGTCCCAGTGCGGCTGTGCAGCTAAAAGCTATGTCAAACTGTTCTTTCCCCAAAGAATGGATCGCTGCTTCTTCTCCCGAAACCCAAGCACCCATAATTGCTTCCTCTTGTTGAAAGTAGTAATGTTGAAATGCCCCATCGATTGGGTAAATTGCTTTAAGCAGAGATTCCGCTGGTTTCAGGTTGTTTGGGGCTTTGATTCTGACAGCATTCATGTCAGGCAAATAGTTGTTCACATAATCTGTATCGTTATTATCATCGGAATCCCCAGATTCTCGGGTATATACGCAATCCCTGCAACATCGGTTTTGAGCGGGTCAACTGTCCATGGAAATTGATTCATTGGGAGGCTGATTGTGGGTGTCCGAGGTGCGCCTGCATGATGCCCTGATGGAGCAGAGGCCCAAAATGTCCGCTAAATGATTGCGTTCTTTCCTAGCGGTGCTGTAGACACTCGAGGTGCACCTGCAGATGACAGCATATGCTCTGTAAACAGCAGAGAGAGGTACACAGGTGGTCTGTATAACCTCTGTAGAGGAAATCATATCCTTGCCATTGTGGCCCATAACTCTAATATCTTTGGGTTGCACTTACAGTTAGAAACTGGGCCGGGTAACCCGCCAGCTGTCCTGGTTTCGATAGCATAAACGGTTCTGTTCAGTGGAAGAATCATCCAAAGAGTTGATCAGCTAGTTCTTGGTGGGCCTAAACCGGACTGATAGTCGTCAGTTTCACTCTCCGGTTCTGGTCTTCAGGTTTTTCTATTTATTGTTGCATGCAGATTTCTCACCTCTAATCACACAATATTGACTTTGGCATATCACTGTCTATTTTTTATGTATTGGACTCCTTCATAATCAAAAACTAGAGAAACACACTGCCTGTTCAATCGTGAAAAGAAGAGTCAATGGTGCATCAACGGATTTTGGTCTTGTCAGACAGCTGATTGATCAGAGCTGGGGTCATTTTAATGCCGACAGACAGTTTTGGCCTCCTTAATTGACAAAAATGCTAGCTGCATCAACGCTACTATCTCCTACAAATAGGCGTCATTTGAGCACGAACAATTGCTGGTCATGTACGTCAGGTAATGAAAGAGTGAAATGGTCATCGTTATACATAATCATAGTATTGGCCACCTTTATCGGCCACAGTGAAAACGATAAGCTGCCTGCTGATGTTGCAAATGAGTGTCAACAGAGCGACCACAATTTTTCGCGTTCCATGATGGTAAATCACACTTCGATCTGACCATGACTCTCTATATTCCAAGTTTTGTTCCGTTTTATAGACTAAAACACTCATGAGCACTGAGTTGCAGTTTTGAAAATAAATGCGTTGTGCATCTCCTGGATGCTGTCGCAGGAACATCTCTTGTAAAGCTGCCTATCAAGACTGCCAACTCCGGGTTTACAGATGTCTGTAATCAAGCGCCACATAGATTACATAACATGTACAACCAAAAATCATTGACACTATGGTGATGCTAATGTTCTAGTGATAGTAGCATTGTCCTACCTACCATTTTTGCCCCATAAGGTGGTCAATACTTTCAGTATGCATTCAAACGACCAAGTCTCTGATCAATTACCTGACACACAAGACCAAGAATCAGTGATGTTCCATTAACGGTCATAGTCAACATGGGGCAGGAATCACGAATCAGTCTCTTTTGTGTATACAGGTGGCCAATACTTCCATTATGTATAACTATGACTAACTCACATTTGATATATATCTGCATTAATGAACCAATAATCTTTAACTGACCGTTGACACACATTTTGCAACAGGCATATTCACAATATTCAAGAATGCAATCTCGTATAGAATATAGGTAATCGTGTTTTTGCAGCTATCCTATCGTCTTAATGTATTTTTGCTGTTATCACTACAATCTTCTTCAACAATCCGTATAGAAATATCCTGTAAAATATACTTTCAAGTGTCTGCAAATTGTAGATAATAATAATACTCAAAAATCCCATGTCTTTTATCAATGCTCATCTTCCTGTTCTTATTCACTCAATGGGATGCTCTCATCTACACATTGGATGTCAGCCACATTTCGACGCAGTGGATAGTGTACTAACCACTGAATGTTCCTTTATCTGTCAGAATATCTGTAATAAAATCTTTATTGCACATGCAATCCTTCGCATATGCATCAAGATTGAAAAATTGAGCGTTGTGAAGCGGACTATGGATATTCATATATCTGGTTGGCAATCCTTCGATTTTGAATCTCAGAGCTGCCTCATTATCACAAAGTGGCGCTGGTGGAATTCCGGGGGAAGGTAGCACAGCTTCAGGGTGAGGAGCACCAATCCAAATGCATCTCCACCGTCTCTGCAGATTCATTGCTTTCCGACTTTGGTAAAGATGGCAGACATCCATCTGATGTTCTGGAACCATTGCCGGGTGTCTTTCTATCGCAGCCTTCACCTATTCAGGCCCTGGCAACTCAACTCTCTGCCTGTTTTGTGTTTGGACTTCTGTGTGAGGTTTCTTGATAAGATCTTATATTTCCCCTATTGTGGCACGCAAAATCCATCCTTCGCAAATTTTGTTCATATTCAAGAATATGCACATGTAAGACTGTTCTATCATTACGCAACCACCTTGCCTAGTGATAGTATACGACATAATGAGAATGTACACGATATAAGATGCTTCAAAAAGTCAGATTCGGCTTGTACCTAAACCACATACTACTCCATAGCCACCCGAATGGTCTTTAAAGCCTGATTGGTCCACTCTCAAGGACCTTATTCATGAAATTCATCCACAAACAACACAGAATGGACAACATCAAGATTGGCAATTTCACGGACTGTGTCGACAACTGCCTTGGTCGACCGTAGAGGTTTCCCATTACAGGCAGCAATAAATTGGTAAAGTGCTCTCTAAGTACATCAGTTTTACATTATATTGTTTGTTGACGGCAGTCTACCTCTGTATAGAGTTACTCACATCCGATTGCATGCCGCTTCTTATTCTTACTACATCAAGTTAAACATACCTTGTCTAAATCTACATCATTGTTCATAGTTCTGGTGCATACATTGAGTGCCTCGCAGTGAACGAACTCCTGTCCGCATTGGTGCTGGGTCTTGGCGGGTAGCGAATTGGATGAAGCACCTCTCATTTGGCTTGATTGGAATCCACTCGCACCGGGCTGAGGTGTATGTGGATTCAAGAATTACTGTTTTGGACAAGGTGAGGAAGATGATAACGAAAAGAAGTGGGAAGCTCTGAAGAATACATAGCTAGCTTCCAGTCAAAATGGAATGAGTGACAGCCACCTTGCACAGTCTACCCAAGATGAAGCCTACTGAGTATGGCTGCAGGCTGCATGGAATTCCAAAACTCCCGCGATTTGCAGTAAGTGTGTAGTTTGATTGTTTACAGCAATATATTCAGGAGAACTTTAGCTGAGGACTTTTGTTTGATAAATATTGAAAGAACATTCTTCGACCGAAATGACTTCTGGTTCTCATGTGATCCCCATAATCTTCCATGAATCATATACTAACCATCAAGTGCAGTTACAAGGTTAGTGTTTCTATTCCCAATGAAGTGACTGTGAACATGCAGATTTTGCTTTGTTCAAGTTGAGCAATCATACCAACCTTGACATTAAAGATGCAGCTTGCCTCCTAGTGTTCCATATCTTCCAACATCCAACATCTCACCCAACAACAAAGTCAATACAATATTAAATGGTCAATGCTCCGAAAAAGAACCTCACGCCACTTCCAGTGGGCACATAGAGTAAATCAACAATGCGCTCTACATGACGAGTTCCACAAGCGACTGAAGGCAAGAGTGGTCAGGCGGCCGAAAGTGTCCTTGCATTGGACGCGTTGGGCAGTTTATGATCTAACATGAAGCTTTCGGCGGAGAAATGGCAAGTTACCCACTTTTTCTGTGCAGATGAGCAGGAGAAATGGATTGAGGATCATGAGGATAAATAAACCGCTGTGGCAAGAAAGCGATTTCAAGATGCACAGACAGAGATTCTACAAGAGTAGCAAGATAGGATAAATGCTGAAAAAGAGCGAATGACAACTAGATAGCCAGAAAAAAGATTCGAGGTGATGTTGAATGCTATTGGAGACAGTCTGTGCTAGATTGCAAGTCCCGACAATGAGGAGCATGGGGTAGAGGAGGAACACGATGAAGAAGATGCTGAGCTTGCCAAGCCCAATGAAGATGACGAACCAGACTGGGTTATGGGCACATTCTCCAAACCGGTAAAGCACCACATAGAGAGGTTTCGGCAGAGGCAGATGAGGCTTGACGAATTGAAGTGACTGGGCTGGGGAGTCGCTGCTGCCTACTTCAGTGAGAGAGATATCAGGTATGTGATGGCTGAATTAATGGTTCTGGCAGTTGTCAATCCTGAAAGGGACAAGACTGCAGCCACACCATCACTGACAACATTTGGAGAGGTTATGCAGACTCTTGATATCGTCCTTGAAAAATAGCAAATGCTGCAAGATACTTCTCGACCAGGACATAGTCCAATGAGGCCGGGTCCAGAGAAACACCAGACACACAAACACATAGAGTCTCCGCCACTCGCCGCAGCATCCAATTGGTGAATGATTACCCAATTACAACCTGTTGATCCCGTAAGCCATTACGCCAGTGTACAGGGCCCCAAAGTGATCAACAGATAGCAATCTGACAGGGACAAACAGATGATGACAGCTCCCATCGCACCAGAGGTATGGATCATGAAATAGAGAATTTTTACCATGTATCTCTTTTAGAAGCAATCCATGTACCGATTTTGCTATGTGACAGTGTGCTCTGGACATCTGGGACCGAATTGTGAGACCTGATATTTCATCAGCGTGTGTGCACTGACCATAAGGGTCATGGGAATGTTTGAGACTCCAAATCAACTTGATAGACAACTAACACACTTGATATTGTCTTGCCTGTTATGGTCAAGTCAGACAGCAAAACCTAATTTAGTGACCAAATTTAATAATACAATTGAAGTCAGAGATGTCAGATGAGTCATACAAGAAGCAGGAAATGAGTAACCTGCACCCAGATGAATGACATCCATTATGCTGCAATTATCCATGCATTCAAATTCATTACTCTCCACTCAGACCTGGTGCACATAGTCACGAATTTGATAATTGCCTATTGTATGTCATGGAAATCAAGTGGACGGAGCTGAATAAAGAATTGTGAAGAAGCAAGGCTAAAAAAATCAAAAACTAGTGGATGTATCAATATGCCGTAAATAACAGGTCAAAAGCACTGCGATGCAGTCAGCCTACATCATGCGTTACCCAGATATCGTGTGCAGTGCTGGCCGACTTACTGAAAGCCCTGGAAGGTGCTGGATTGAAATGATTATACATCGATATGATATATTCACTGTGCATAATGACTACATGCATTTTGACTGCAATTGTTGAGCATGAATGACTGTTAGTATGTCATTACGGTGAGCGTCAATTGAACGTCAATGACTCATAGTCATACCCTCCCAGCAATCAACTTGCTGCATGGTCACATCTGTCCAAAGAGGATTTTCTGGCCAGCTGTAAAGGTACAATGGACAGCGATATATTAGTTGCTACATCTCAGAAATGAGCGTCAATGACAGTTACCAACAAGTCCGGAAAACCTGCCAGCAGGCCACATTTGGACTGCTGAAACACTTCGGAGCGATTCCAAATCCGTCTAAAAACCTAACCCCTCCCATCCTGGTGGGCCTAACACGGACCCGTACCCGTCAACCCGTGGGTTTTGCTGGGTATGCCCAGAGCCAGCAGTTTTAATCTCCGGATCTGGGTTGCTGGTTTTTCTATTTAAGGTACCATTCAGATATCCTGTTGGTAATCGCAAAATAGTGACATTGGTATATTGTTGTCCATTTCTGATGTATTGGCCGCCTTCAAAATGAAAAACAAGTGAGAAATGCTCGCTGCCCCATCCTAAGCATTTTAGCCTATAAAAAGGCTCATCACTTGGTATATAGCCATTAACGGCCACATCACACTTTAATTAACCGTGATGCAAGGCCAACAACCGTACATGCTCCATTGATGTTCATTTTCATGATCGGGCTGGGAGTGTGTTCCTTTCCTTTTGGCCTATAAATGCGGCCAATACTTTCAGTATGCATCAAAATGGCCAAGTCTCTGATTAATTATCTAACTTACAAGACCCAAAATGGTTGATGGTCTGTTAACGCAGTGTTTCAAAATCAGACAGCAAGCGTATCGCCTTGACTTTTGCCCATCAATGCAGCCTGTACATCATTTATGAATCTCCGCGACCAATTGTCATGCAGAGTAACCATGATACCAAGCCAAGCATTGTGGACACTCCATTGACACTCATTTTGCAATGGGCGTATCAGCAATATGGCACTAATCACTTTGCCATTGTAATCAATAATGTTCTTGTTGCAGCTGTTCTGGGCAGTTCATGTACGTTCTCCTTTATTGCTACATTGTTCTTTAATCATGTATACAAATATACCCTTTAAAATATACATTAAAGTGTCTGCTAATTGTAGATAATGAGAATATTCAACAATCCAGTTACCCACAGCCCACTGTCATCAAAGGTGCCAGATTCGTGCACAACGCTGCTCTCGTCATCAAAATAGCTGCCTGCAGCATTACCATGCACCTGTTAGTGTAGCAACCTGGGGATGGACTATCATGAGTCAGCAGATCTGGAATCCAGTCCTATCGCACATGCAATCCTTGGCATGAGAATGAATATTGAAGTATCCAGCACTGGGAAGCAGACTATGTATATACTCATATCCGGGTTTCACATTTTCTGTTTCAGAGTTCTCTTCATCTTCAAATGGGGCTGGTGGAGTTATGGGCCGAGGTGGCTCCGGCTGTGGGTGGAGGTGCACCCGTGTATTTGCACCCCCAGTATATCTGTCGATCTTTTGCTGTGCCATTTTGGTCAGGAAGTCAACCGTCTGTTTGATTTTTGCCACCCATTGCCAGGTGTCTATCAATTGCAGCCGTCAGCTTTTAATTCCCAGGTAACTTCACACCCTGCTTGATCCCTGCTTGGACTGCGGCGCCAGGTTTCTTGCTTAGTTGTTCCATTTCCTCTATTGCAGCACACGATAACTCTCCTTTGGTCATTTTAGTCCTATTCAAGGCAAGACGCATGTCAGACTGTTCAAGGTGTACCAGATGTAACGGGCGGGGTCGGGCGCAGGTGATGTGGATGTTGCAGGACTGAACTCGAAGTGCGTATCGAGGAACAAGCATCAGAATATTTTCCAAAGTCGTACTATTGTTTGCTATACAAGAGAACGAGTAAAGAGAGAAGAAAAGAAAACCCATCAACGCCAACAACCTCTCTTTATATACAGCTTCGTCTGCCACCCTCGAACCATCCCCCATGCTCCGAAGTACCATCCGAATCATCATCCCTGATCTTACACACCATCTCCTAACGTCTTATCAGTACAACCACGCCACAACATCCGACGTCGCAACACTTCTTCCCATGTCCTCATCTCATCCTTATCTCCCGAAATAACTCCCCCACCATTCCCGATTCCTTACATCCATCTAGAACCTTCGTCCCCACGTCTGCTAAATGAATGACTTCTCTTTCCCCGGTTCCTACTTCTTTTCCTTTGTACCGAAACGAATGTAACCTATCACATCTCCAATTCCCCTGAGCCGTAACACCAGACCTCCTTGTATTGCCATACTAGCTTAGATGTTGAAAACCTACAAGAAATTAGTTGCTGATTCTAAACTGTGATTTTGGTATTACATCAACTCTATACGACTCCGTAGACTCATCTATGGTCTTTATAGCCTGCTTGGTCCCTTCCCGGGGACGTTTGTCATGAATTTCATCTGCGAAAGTCCCCGGACTGACAACATCATGATGTTCAATTTCGTGGACTGTGCAGGGAAATGCCTTGGTCCACCATGGAGGTTGGCCATTACAGGAAGTGATAAATTGGTGACATAGCTTTCTAGGTACCCCAGCTGGGTTGGATAGTGTTTGTTGTCTGTCATCTACACTGACATGAATTGACTCACATGCGATCGCATGCTGCTTCTTATGATTCGTACTTCCAGTATTACACACCTTTTTTAGATGTGTGTTCTGAGTCATATTTTCAGTGGCTACAATGGCAGCGTTGCGGTGGACTAACTGGGGTCTGCATTGCTGCTGTTTCTAACCTATTGAGGCATTGCTTGAAGCACCTGTCGTTCGGCTCGCTTTGGCTCAAATCAGACCTGGTGGATGTATATCCGGAATCATGGCTTGCTGTTGTCAAAAGGGGAGGTAGATGATCACCACCGAAGTGGGAAGTGCTGAAGTTCATATAGTAGGTACAAGTCAACATGGAATGAGTGACAGCCAACATGCACCTTCAATTCCAGCTGAATCCTGCTGTGTGTAGGTGCACTGAGTATAGCTACCGGGGATTCAAAGTGACGCGTGGTGTGCAGTAAGTCAGTCCGATGTTGCTTGTTTGGTTTCAGGGACATATCGTGATAAATGACAGCGGATATCTCATGCTTGATAAATATAAACACGACATTCTTCGACAGAAGAACCTCTTGTCATGTTTGTTTCAAGACATCGCCGGGATCTTACATGAATCTCACACAAACTATCGGTCAATAATGTACTGTTAGCATCAATATTCCGAATCATGTAATGGTCAACACGCTGATTTTGCTTTTTTTGAATCAATCAAACATACCAACCTTGACATACAAGACCCAGCTTACCTCCATGTGGTCCGTGTCTTGCAACATCCAACATCTCACCCAAGAACGAGGTCAACACAAGATACAATGGTCAATGCTCCGAAAAAGAACCCATCACCACTCCTGCCGGGCATACATGTTAAATTGGCGAACGATTCCACATATTGTTAGCAATCATTCCAAAGCGCTAAAACGGTTCCAGGTTAGGGTTATAACCAGAACCGAACTGTTGCAATGTGCTTTACTACACGAAAACTAGGACATTTGCAATTGGGCCGTTTTCACCACCAAAAACCCCACATTTCAATATCACCACATTTGCTCCAATTAAGTATATGAGTTCTGATTGTATCATGACAGGATCAGAATATAGATTGTGCAGTTGAAGTCGCTCTTTCACCTCCCGATTTCAGAATTGTAATACGACCAATATTTGTTGTGTCGCTATTGACAACCCGCGAAATTCGCTTACAATTTACCCGAATATCATAGAAATTCAACAAATATCAGTCGGATTGTAAATCTGAAAGCGGGAGGTCGGAGGGCGGCTACAACTAGACAATGTGTATATTGATCATGTCACAATATGATCAGAACTGAAATACTTAATTGGAGCCAAAGTTTGCCAGAAGTAGTAGGTTCTGCATAATGGAACCAGGGTCCGGTTCCCACCCAGCCAAAATAACGCGCGGTTATGTCCGGTCCAGGTAACAACACCTCCATGGCAAAGCGTGTCGGGTTTTTGACTGGTTGTGGGACCATACCAAACCAAACCGCCGGTCAAGACCCGGACTGCTACCTGCTTATCCTGACTGGTTGCTAACACTATTTCCACAGGAGCACGTCATCAAGTCAATATAGGCCAGAGTGGATTGGAGGCAGAAAGTGTCCGAGGGTTGGGAACATTGCGCAGCATATGATCCACAAGGAAGCTTGCGGCGGAGAAAAGACAGCAAACATACGTTTTAAGAAATCAAGAGAGAAAGAAATGGATCAAGGATCATGTGGAGCGAGAGACTGCAGTGGCAAGAAAGGGAGTGCTAGACGCAGAGACAGTGATGATGCAAGAGCAGGAACATATGGGAAATATTGGAAAGGGACGAATGACAAGGATATAACCTGAAATCACAGTTTAGGAGATAGTGATTGCTATCGGACACAATCTGAGCCATCATACAAGTTCCGATGATGAGGAGGATGGGGAAGACAAGGATGATGATGAAGAAGATTCAGGGCTTGGCAAGCTGAGTGAAGATGACGAACCAGGCTGGGTGATCGGCACAATCCCCAAAACAGTACAGCACCGCATGGAGAGCTTTCGGCTGAAGCACATCTGTTTTGAGAAACTGATGCAACTGGGATGGGGGGATGCGGCCAACAACTACTGCGAGAGAGCTATGAGGTACAGGATGCCTAAATTGAAGGTTCCGGCTGTTGGGAAGGCCCAAGCAGACATAACTGCCGCCACTTCATCACCGACAACATTTGGACAGCTTATGCAGCGTCTTGAAATTGTCCACGGAGAATCACAAATGCCGTAACTGACATATCGACAGGCAAGGAGTCAAATGAGGCTGGGTTTGGAGAGAAATCAAGCGGACATTCTCATGGTACCGCCAATACCCTCAGCGGTGCCCGATGTCTTACAGATAACCATTGCAAAGGCTGTTCAATCCGTAAGCTTTTACCCCTGCATATAATATCCCGAGCTAAATGGCATATACTAATTGGATTCGGACAAAGAAGTCGTGATGGCTCCTGCATCACCTGGAGTGTAGAGAGTAAAATAGCTATTTTCGACGACATATCTCGTGTAAGAGCAATTTTTGAACCTGTTAAGTAATGTGTCAGCATTTTCTGGATCGCACTGACCGAGTTGTGAGACAGGATTATTCATCAGTGTGTGTGCAAGGGTCATAAGGGCGATGCGAATTTTCAGGACTCCAAATCAAGGTACTGGGCGAACAAAGCACTGTATATGCGGTTGCCTGTGACCGAAAAAAAAATGAGGCAAACCCTAAATTGAAGATGACATTTATGAACATAGTTTAAGCTAGTATTGTTATATGATGCATAGAAGGAGCGGTCAAAGCACATGTGAAACTTGAACAAATGCTACCCGACAGGCTGCATTAATCACTGCAGCCAACTACATATCTGTCCGTTCAGACCGCCTGCACAGATATTCAAAATTGCTTATTGTACATCATGCAAATCGAGGGGAATGAACAGGACAATGAATGGTTAGGACATCGGGCTATAAATATCAAAAACATGTGCACAGATTTGTATGCTGTCAATTACGGGCTGAAAGCGTTGCAATGTGACAGAGGTACGTCATTAATCATGTTGATGAAGTGTATAGTGGTGGCTCAGAAAGTGAGATGTCTCGAAGATCTTGGATTTAAATAATAATACATAGAAACTGTATACTGGCTGAGAATAGAGACTGTATGCATTTTTTGTACAATTGTATAGCACCCAATGAGTGTTAGTATAGCTCTAAGGTGAGCTCAAAGGTGAGTGTCAATGGAGTGTCAATGATTTATACTTATACCCACACAGCAATCACCCGGCTGCAAAATCGCATCCATCCAAAGAAGAAGTTTGGCCGTATTCATTGGTAAAATGGCAAGCAACACTAACCTTGCGCTGTCGTAGAAATGAGCATTAATGAAGCATCAATGATGTTTGGTTTTACATCCTTGATAAACACTGGGCTGTGGAATGGTGTTTGGCCAGAATCATAATTTTTGCGGCCTTTTGGGCAAAAATGCTGCAGACGGTATCACTACTGCCTCCGAAAAATGAGTCTCAATGGAGTGTCAACAATCTTTGGTATTGCATCATTGTAAATCCAAATGCTTTCCTTACAACCTTGACTTATAATCGAACTATCACCCGCCTTTCTAGGGAGAACATGCCTTTGACAATGTAGGGACTGTGTTCAAATCATGAGCGTCAAAGGTGTGTCAACGACATTTGGCCTTGCTTCAGGGAAAATGCATGGGCCGCGTGAGGACATTAAACTATCATCGAACTATTGGCCGCCTGTCTACGCGAAAATTGTTGCGACCCCATCACTACTATGTCCTAAAAATGATCGTCAATGAAGTGTCAACGACTTCTGGCTTTGCATGGTGGAAAATTCAATGGGTGTGCGGTGACATTGACCTATAAACGAACGATCAGCCGTCTTTCTAGGCAGAAATGCCTATAACAAGATAGTAACCATGTCCCAAAATGAGTGCGAACGGAGCATCAACAGAGCGTCAAAGATTGTTGCTCTTGCATCTTGGATAATCTAACATTAATGGAACTGTGATAATCCACAATGACCTCATCGGCAGCCATCATTAGCAAATATGCTACTGAGAGTATAGCGTCCATGTCCGACAATTTTGTGCCCACACAGCGTCCACAGTTATGGTGAATGCTCAGAACACTACCCAGCAATGAATTGCATTATGCTATTCCTGACTCCAGTTTTACACGGTCAGTCCTTGCATTCTGTCCTTGCATACAACTTCACAAATACGCAAACAATGTCTTACAGATCTGAATATTTTGTTTGTAGTTGTAGAGTCAATATTCAAGATTCAGGAGTCTGCTGTACTGTATTGTTACTTTCGGCAGTCTCTCGAGTTGGATAACCCAGCATTCTCATTTAAAACGCCATGTCATATTCATAACCTTTCAACACCGCATTGCTTGAGGTTAAATTCTCTTCCCAAAATGAATGGGTCATTATTCGTGATTGAAACGACTTTATGCTACAAATTATATTTGATGCTTGATGGGCTTCAATGAATGAATGCTCGAAACAGCCTATTGCTTGCAATAATTCAAGACCTGCACTGTGGTGTCTATTCTATTTACACTGTGTAATTAACCAGACCGGCAGGCCGGGCATCATAGATTTCTTTTGTCATCAAGTTCTTCGCCATCCATCCGAACATGGGACCAACTCAATGGGGAAACCATTGCTGGCAAAAGTTCATATGGCAAAGTTAAATAAATTAACAGAGACAGAAGATAGAGAATTTACTAGTTTGAGTGTTGATGAAACAGCTTTGGCCATCCTGAAGAGGCAAGGAAGTCGAGGAATCACAATAGTAAGTTTGCAGAGGAAAATCAAATTTGATATCTAGTTTGATCCATATTGATTAAATTGACAAACAAAACTTTCCAAACAGGCTGATAAGGACTTTAAAACATCTGAATTTCACCAAGAAACGTGTAATCAATACCTCATGTTAGGATTCGTTTCGACGTATATTGCATCGAATGCTATATTGAACATCGAGCACCGACGTTCATATAATGCTTTACACCATCATCTAGTCGTACCGTCCGCTCCAACCCTGAGCAACATTTGCCTTATGAAATATACGCTGACTGTGGATGCAATTGAAAAGCAATTGCGGTCCCGAACCAAAGTTAGTTTAGCGTTGGACGGATGGACATCAACGAATGCATTATGCATCACGTTGGTCATTACAAACTATAATGAACGCAATTGGGGATTTCATCAAGTTGAACATGCTTTCGATGAGGTTGATCGCCTGTTCTTTTTGTCTTTTGAACTCTAATCTGGGATGATAGGTCAAGGGTCAGCATACTGGAACATGGCTAGTGGTGCATTGGAATGATGTGCTGGATCGTTTTGGGCTCACTGACGGTCGTCTGCTTAGTATTATGATGGATAATGATTTTCCAAATTACTCAATGGCATACCCACTGCAATCAACCCTTGCAGCCTCTTGAATCAAGTGGCCTGCATTGAGGGACCACATTCCGTGCATGGCGCACGTCATACAGCTGGCTTTAGGTGCATTCATGAGCAGTCTTAGAGTAACAAGGGGCACCAAATCTTGGGAAGCCCATGGGTGGGTTCAACAATTTGGTGAGAGTAAAAGCAGAGACATTGGGAAGAGTCAAAGACTTTGAAAAGAGGTCAATGCTAGAAGCAATAAGGTGTTGGCCATGAGACCAGGTTTGGCAAAGATAATTGAGAAAGTACATATTTCAGGATATTTTGCAAGTCCTGAAACTGGCATTCATAGAGGATAGAATGCTTGCTGTATTGATTACGCTGACAGCTGTTGGTCGAAACAAGTATATTGACTTTACCGACGCAAAAGTCCGCATTGCGGTGTGTCTAATTATGGGTGGGAAGACACGTTGCAACAAAACACAGAAGTTACTCGAGCGGGCCTACTGTGTATTGGAATTCGTCTGTCAGTGGCTTCCAAATTCACAATACACTGAATACCGGCCTCTCTTCCCAACAACAGTTGTTTGGACGATTGTTAAGTATGTCATGGAAGTATTGAGGCCATTCCAATAGTGGACCATGTTGACGTTGAGGAGGCACACATTCAGATTGCATCACGTCATCGCAGTGTACAATGACATGTTCGATAACCTGGATGGTGTAACGATGTGCGAATGGTGAGCAGAAGCTTTGAATATTGGTTGATAAACAGATGTATATCAGGCACAATGAAGCGTTTGGCAAGACACATCAATTCTAGTCTTGTGAGAGTGAACAGTGCAAGAATGTTACTGCGCTTGGCTTCTCCACAGGCCCAAGCCTTCATCTGACACAAAAGCTACCAATAAGTTCAATTTATGATAAAAACTATAGTCGATGACAGCAGATGTTGAATGGAGAATACAGTTAAAAGAGCGTCAACAGAGTGTCAATGATTTGTGGTATTGAAAGTACTGTAATTACACAGTGCTTTGGTTGCTGTTAGGCATAACCAATTATTTGGCAGCGTGTTTTGGCAAAAGAGTCAATAACACGGTCACGACTGGTGTTAGCAACGGGTCCAGGGAACACACCAGCTGTCCAGGTTTGGACTGAATAAACCCTTCAGTTCTGTTCCAAGACCGTGCAATATCTTGAACCGCAGCTTCTGGTGGTCCAATCCAGTATCTGTACCTTTCAACCACTGAGTTGTACCGGATTTGGCTGGACCCGTTAGTTGCAATCTCCAGTGCTCGTTTTCGGGTATTACTATGTATGGTCGCGTTCAGGTTTCCTACTGTCATGTGCAAAATATTAACTTTGGTTTATCATTGTGTTTTTTTGTTTTACTAGCTACCATTATAATCAAAATAAGCAGAGAGATGCTGCCTGCTATATTCTCAAGTTCAGTGTGAACGATCTTTTGTCTTGCATCATTAGTATGACGTGATGTAGAGAACAGCCATAAGGGCCGCTAACGCAGTCATCAAGCCGCGAATGGATGAGTGACCTTCTGCTACTATTCCAATGACATTCCGTGACATAATGGAGATACACAATTGTGTCAGCAGAGAATCTTAATGGCACAAGGAACGTTACATGTGGAAATTAGCCACATGAGATTAGCACCCTGGAAACCACAGTCGCTAGAAGGCATATTGGCTGTCACACCCGACTGGGGACCCAATAGGTTACCAATTCAGACATCGAAAGCTGTTAAATTTGTACCTTTGACCCCTGCATACAACCTCTCTAGTAAATTACCTTTCAGCAAATGGATTCAGATGAATATATTGTACTACCTGGTTTGTCATCTATACACTACCTGCACAAGTTGCGATTATTAACTAAATATGCCTCTGAAAAGCAATTCGTAAACCAATTTTTCTGCATGTCAGAATTTTTTTTACTTTCAGTGACCAACTTGTAAGATATGATAATTTATTTGCGCATGAGCAAGGGTTGTTTGTGCCACACGAACGTTCTAGGCTCCGAACCAAGCTGGTCAACGATTGATCAACATGATATTGTCATTCCTCCTACAAGTAAGTGAGAACGCGCAATCTATATTGAAGACGGAATGTACTAACAAAATATAGGTCAGTAATGACATACAAGTCATCGAAGGAGTGGTCAATGCACAACACGAATCTGTAGGAATGACCACCATCATCTATCATTCATCCATACATCCATCTACATAACTCTGCTTTGCGACCTGGTGCACATAGTCAACATTTATAAAATTGCTCATGGTAGGTCATGGAAAACAAAGAGAAGCAACTGGATAAGGCAAAATATGCCAATTGGGCTATACTGATGAAAAATTAGTATATGGATCAAAATGCAGTAAAATACGAACTGAAAGTGCTATAATGTGCAAGAGCTATGTTTTCCATTGCTTATAGATCATGTGAATCAGTGGATCAGAAATTGACCCGCCAAAAAGCATTTGGAAGCAACACGACATTCATATACATCGAACGTTGGCTGCCAATAATGACTATATAATTATTTGTACAAAATAATTCACTCTACAACAACAATTAGGACATGTTTATGGTAAGCATCAATGGAGTGTCAACGATTATTGGTCTCGTAAGTAAGTAATTAGGGTTGTTTTTTGCTTGCTGGTATGCATAACAAATGTATTGGCAGCCTTGATAGGGGAAAGAGAAAGCAACACGGTAACAGCCCCTTTCTGAAAATTAGCATCAACGGTGTGTCAATGATTTTTTGACTTCTAAGCAACTTAATTGGGAAGCGACTTGCCTGCTGTGATCCTTCCTCAACATATTCGCAGCCTTGATCGGGAAAAGGAGATAGTGACACAGTAACAGCCACATTCTGATAATGAGCGTCAACACAGTGGCAACAATTTTTGGTCTTGTAAGTAAGTTAATTATGAAGCAATGTGCTCGCTGTTATCATTAACCAACAGATCGACAGCCTTTATAGGCAAAAGCGAAGATGCCATGGTAACATCCCCATTCTGAAAATGAGCGTCAACAGTGTGTCAACAATTGTTAGTCTCGCATGTATGTTAATTGAGACACGATGTGCTCGCTGTTATCCATAATCAACATATTTTCAGCCTTTAGTGGGAAAAGAGAAAGGGACATAGTCACAGCGCCATTCTGGAAAGGAATGTCAACAAAGCGTCAACAATTGTGGGTGTTGCATCTTTTATAATCCAAAGGCTGTGCTACGGCTTTTACCCATAATTGAAGAATTGGCCTCCTTTGCGGGCACTATGGTTAATGGCGATATTGCTACACCGAGAAATAAGCCTCAACAGACCCTCAACGGAGCATCAACAGAGTGTCAACGATTTCGGGTGTTGCCTATTATACAATTCAAGGGCTATGCTATGGCTTTTACCTATGATCGAAGTACTGGCCGCCTTGATAGACTATATGGTTAATGTCGATGTCTCAATACTAAAAAATGAGCGTCAACAGACTGTCAACAGAGCATCAACTGAGCGTCAACAGAGCGTCAACAGAGCGTCAACAGAGCGTCAACAGAGCGTCAACAGAGCGTCAACAGAGCGTCAACAGAGCGTCAACAGAGCGTCAACAG
>Ga0307512_10000164_pt1 | contig 89005 bp, 70 predicted proteins | sample 14_EM_MG_FD_200267 | JGI IMG/M metagenome (GOLD analysis project Ga0307512, IMG submission 200267) | Populus trichocarpa ectomycorrhiza microbial communities from riparian zone in the Pacific Northwest, United States - 14_EM | ecosystem: Host-associated > Plants > Roots > Unclassified | place...
CCAACGTCTCCGTCTTTCCGTAACACAATTCCTTCCGCACCACCCGTATCTTTCTTCTATTATTCCCAGGTATCACCGTACCTGCCTACGCCATAACAGGTTACAGTCCCAGGTGCTCACAAACTTATCACAACCGCTCCCATGGTGCTCCCATACCAGTCATCAGAGATTCAAGTTACTCCGAAGGCCGGCTGCAATGCCCTCCTAGGGTCTGATTTTCTCCCCAAATTGATGCTTCTAAGATTACACTCCGCCTCCTCTCACACACTCCTGGAGGCTCCCAGTGACTAAAATACATTTTGCTGATGCTCACAATGGTACTTGAGCAACATGCTTCACTTGAATGCTTTCATTTTGTTTTACATGTAGATTATTCAACTCGATGCTTAAGGTAATCATTGCAGTGATATATAGACATCTGTTGAGTGTTTCTCTGGGTGTCTCAATTTTTGTAATGGGAGCTGTGCAAGCTTCTGTATAATCGATGTCTCAAGGGATTGAATGGTTAAGAATATTCTTGAAATCAATGGAACAGTTCAAAAAACCGTCGAAACGAATAAAATCTAGAGGACCAACTTGACACAAACAAGTGCAATAAATTAGCTTAAATGACTAAACACATTTTTGAGATGTTGGGACTATGCGATCCCATCATTGATTGCTTCCAAGCTTGGTGGAAGATTGCAAATAAGTTGCTCGGATTGTTTGTGCACGACGTGGAGAATGATCGGTGCGTGGGGTCTATTTTCGGAAATCAATTTCACTTTTTGCTGATGCACAGTCGCTCTCAGCAGCCCCATACAAACTCCCACCCTTAGGAAAAATCTCCACATAACCTTCCCACTGGCTAGTCGATCGTCAATAGAAGTAGCTCCACATATCTGAATATATGAAGTACAGCGACTGTTGAAATGCACTTCCACCCTAGCTGTGATCCAGGTACATTCCTGGGGAATACCTGAGGGCCGGCCTGGTCCGTTGCGACCTCTTCCGCTCAACCTGGGGTTGCAGATCCAAAAGTCCAATGCTTTGCAAGTCGACTCAACTTCTCCAGCTCACATTGTGTATCTACTGTGGCTGTCACTACTTTGTACAAATAAGCTCACTAAGCGAATGATGTATTTGTCACATTCAATTGGGACTGTCAGACAACCAAATAATGTCCTTGCCTCTCTCCATGTAATGGCGTTGTCAAGTATGCGTGGTTAGGGTTACCGGACGGTCATGTGAGGTGTCCAGTGGCGGGTAACTGCCAACCTTATATTGACATCGCGACGGAGACTTAGCTCCGTACCGAATATCTTACCACTTACTTCTACATTTGATCTCACTCCCGGCCGTGTGCAACCGTATACCATACCATATCCCTATAGCGCCGAGCGCCGGCGTACGCGCCCTGACACTATATTGGGTTTTTCAGTAATCGGATATGTCTCGCTCATGAGATCACGCGAATTTACCTCTTTAATTGACGTGTCACGACAGACACGAAATCAACAATCACAGCCAATTACCCTCCATGCCACCAAAGAAAATCCAGAGAAGCCAATTCCGTGTGCCTAACACATGTGCGAGCGTTGAATCCCTTCGAGCATCGTTCAGCCGAATCACCCCTATTCCTACGGTCCGCGTCTTGGTACTACCAGAAGACGAAATCAATCATGATGATCCCGCCGGGACTCAAGTTCACGAAGAAGCCCGCGATCCTGACGATGAAGACGAAGATGAAGACGAAGATGATTCAACCTTACCAGAGGGCAAGGATAATGGAGGCAGAGAAGACATCTTGTCAAAGATTACCGAAGACGACCCAAAGGAGATGCTTGAACAGAACCGGATGCTACTTAAAAGGCTCCTATTGGAACAGCAAGCCGAATGGAAAAAGGAGAGAACACGAATGCTCACCGAACTCGACCGCAGCCGAACTAGCGACAGACTGGAGAATCCCGGAAATCAGTCCAAGATCTTTAAGAAGGTTGACCCCTTATGGTACTGCAGCGGGGCAAAAGATCTGGATAAGTTTCTCGAAACATTACAATCAAACTTTGCATCCCATAAGCACCTATTCCCAAGAGGCGATCCCGATCAAGTCAAGTATGCTGTCTCTTCTCTCGACACCCGGGATAACCACCCAGATCTGACTCAGCGACAGACAGAAAATACGGACCCATCCGAGTGGGCTAGCGACCTATGAGAGGCCAAGGACCCGTGTGTGGAGAAGTTCGAACTCTTCACAAACGAGCTTCAAAAGATGTACGGAGATAAAGATAGACGCCTCAGTTCAGCGACAAAAGCCGTGCAGGAGTACCAGCAACTACCAAACGAATCAGTCTGAGTTTATGCCAACCACTTGAAACCAAATTGGAGGAGAGCCGGCTGGAACCTGATAACGCACGAAGTGGTCCTATACGACATGGCATGGGCGGGCCTGCGGCACGCACCTAAGACAAAAGTCAGACCTTGGTTCTCCGGCGGCAAAGACAGGTTCGACACACTCGACCAACTCTTTGACTGTGCGGCAGCCTCGGAGTTCAAACCGGACGACAAAAAGCCCGGGGTACAGCAACAGCAACAGCCAAGGCAAGCAAGGGAGTCTCAGAAAAGCGGCGATAAGAAGCGTAATTTTCGACCATCCATCTCCGAACCTGCGGAACACACTCCCGGTAATTCCAATAAATCCAACAATACCGGTAATTCAAAATCGGGCAAGTCCAATAAGTCCAGTGGAGGCAGCCGTGCCAACTTAGCACCAGCGCCGTGGCTTTCAAAGGAAGTCTACGAAAGCTGAAAGGCAAACCGGCAATGCACCCGCTGCGGCAGTGGAGACCACAAAATCTACCTTTGTACAAAATACGGCAAGACATACCCACCTGAACACAACTCCAGCAATAGCAGCGGCTAGGACGGCAAACAAATTACACCCCAAAAGTCATTCAACACGCAGCAGCAAAAAAACTAGTCTACCTTTCTCGATATCTAACTCGACGGGAGAGGGTGGACGATACGGAGTTAGGATTGGAAAACTTGGGAAACTGAGCCTTATTTGCAACCTTGGACGAGATACAACTGCACCGAATCGCCTTAAAATCAAGAGTCATTCTGGAAGGTCGGGCTCTGATCTCAAGCTAATACCTATGCGGCACAGAGAGACCGGATTCGGCGCATGTCGTCCATGAAGTCCTTGTACGAAACATACACGGCAACATGCAGCGAGTCAAAGCACTAATCGACTGCGGTGCAACGAGCATCTTTATATCACAGAGCCTACTCAGGAAACTCGAATTGCCCCACGAACCAGCATTCACCTCCACCCAGGGTCTCAATGGCCAGGTGATAATGTCTGCAAAGGAGAGCCGAAAGGCAAGTCTCTTGGTTCAGTATTTTGAACACCTTAAACCGGTTGACAAATCAGAGGTTTTAGTCGTCCCAATGAAGGCATACGACCTAGTGCTGGGCTTGCCATGGTTCAGGGCAATGAACCCGGAAATCGACTGGACTAAAGGTTGATTGACAGCGCTGCAAACACCAAATGGACCGCAATGGGCGAAGATTCCAGAAGCAGATCACGCCAGTCCTCTGCCGGAACACGGTGAAGGAAATACCAATGTTGATCCTCCCCCGGATATACAACTACTTGGGGCTACCACATTCGGTCACCTCTTAGATAGCGAGGAAGTGGTCAAGGCATTCGCCATACGACTTGGAGAATGTCAAGGGTTGCTGGGAGCATCTCTGGGAGCATCTCTGGGAGGCATCATCGAAGGTGAGGGAAACCCCAAGATGCTCAACGCGCGAGCAGGAGCAGCGGCGATAGTTGTGGCAGAAGAGTGACACAGTGACGGTGCTTGAATGACTGCTACCGGTTCGCCGAGACACGAAGGGGGGAAACTGGACAACGCGAGTGGTCTATTGCGACGAACCGTCTGATCCAGCCAACCCGGGACCCCTGCCCATCTCCACTCTGCCAAAACACGCTACAATGCAAACAAGGCTAATGAGAATAGGAACAGACATAGATAACGTGGAGATGGTAACAACAGATGATGGGGGTCGCATCCCAGCACAATATCAGGAATTCATGGAGGTCTTCAGCAAGAACAAGGCCGAGACAGTCCCACCGCACTGGCAAATTGACCATGCGATCGATCTGGAACCCAACTACAAACTACCATACGGGCGGATCTACAACCTCTCAGAGTTCGAATTGAAGACGCTTAAGGCCTACATCGAAACGAACCTGGCGAACGCCTTCATTCAACGGTCATCGTCCTCGGCCGCAGCGCTGATCCTGTTTGCAAAGAACAAGGTCGGAGGACCACGGTTGTGTGTCGACTATCGAGCTCTCACTCTAGGCACGGTAAAGAATAGATACCCCCTTCCTCTAATCTCAGAACTACTCGATCGAGTGCGCAAAGCCCGGATCTTCACTAGACTGGACCTCCGGAACACCTTCCACCTCATCCGAATAAAAGAAGGCGACGAGTTCAAGACTGCATTTTGAACCCGCTATGGTCAGTTCGAATACCGAGTTATGCCCTTCGGGTTGACTAATGCCCCAGCGACGTTTCAGGCTTACATTGACGATTGTCTACAACCATATATTGACGACTTCACCGTGTGCTACCTTGACGATATACTCATCTACTCAACCAATGAGAAGGAGCACGAAGACTACGTCTGAAAAGTGCTGCAACGCCTACAGGAATTCGGGCTCTATTGCAAAGCCGAAAAGTGCCAATTCGGAGTCCGGGAAGTCAGCTTCCTCGGATTTCTCATCAATTCGGATGGAATCGGCATGGAGTCAGACCGCATATCCACGATCGAAGACTAGCCGACTCCGGAATCAGTTCGGGATTTGCAAGTGCTCCTTGGTTTCACAAACTTCTACCGGAGATTCATTCGAAAATATGCAGAGGTGACGGCTCCCATATCAAACTTACTAAAGACTCAGGGCTCATGGAAGTGGGAATGGACTCGGGATGCCAAACATGCATTTCAAAGGCTCAAAAAGGCCTTTACCGAAGCACTGATTCTCCCGCATTTCAACCCGCAAAAACCGATGATTCTGCAGACCGATGCAAGCGGCTTTGCAATCGCCAGCATCCTTCACAAGTACGACGGATTCGGGATTCTTCGCCCAGTCAATTTCTACTCTCGAAAATGCTCTCCTGCCGAACAGGACTACGACACGTAGGATCGGGAGCTCTTGGTGATTGTCGAGACAATACAACAATGGAGACACTATCTCGAGGGCGCCAATCACAAGGTCCTGATCCAGTGTGACCACAAGAACCTCGAGTACTTCCAAACCTCCAAAGTGCTCTCTGGAAGACAGGCCAGGTGGGCGGAAATTCTATCCTCTTATGACTTTGTCATCGAACACTTGGAATGAAAGAAGAACCCGGCAGATGGACCATCAAGAAGACCCGACTACGAGATTGGCTACGAGAGACCGACCGCACGACTACTGGCGACCTTGGCAACTATCACCGTTTAACCGTACCATGACCTCCTTCAAGAAATCAAAACAGCTCAGGCTATCGACACGTTGGCTGCCGACGTGAATCACAGCATTGTCAGCACTGAAATCGTCGATATCCCTGACCTGCAAAGAATAGCCGAATCAGAGGAAGGACCGAGCAACTAATGGAAAGTCACCGCCAAAGTTCTCACCTACGAAGGAAGGATATACGTACCAAAAGATGACCTGCTTCGCAACAAAGTCATAAGCCTTTTCCACGACAAATTAGAATCCGGCCACTTCGGAGCTCTCAAAACCGCCGAGTTAGTATCACTAGATTTCCACTGGCCCGCAATGGACGCCACCATACGATAATACATTGCCGGATGCGAACTATGCCACCGAATCAAGGCACCACGGCATGCCCATCACGGCACAAACATGCCGCTACCACAACCTTCATGACCTTGGGAAGAATTGACCATAGACTTCGTTACCGACCGCCCTGAGTCAACTGCCTCTGGGTATACGGGGATCTTGGTAATCGTCGATCGATTGACGAAAATGGCAATCTACCTCCCCTGCAGGAAGGATATTGACTCACCAGAGCTGGCACGAATGTTTTTCGAACACGTGATCTGCAAACGCGGCGTACCAGACAACATTGTTATCGATCGCCGAGAGGAGTTTACCAGCCGATTCTGGAATTGACTTTGCTCTCACCTAAGTATCAACCACAGGGTGTCGACCGCCTTCCATCCACAGACCGATGGCCAGATGGAACGACAAAACCAGACAATGGAACAGTACTTCCAGGCTTTCTCCAACTACGAGCAGGATAACTGGGTAGAACTGTTACCTTTGGCAGAGTTTGCTTACAACAATTCAGTCCACCACTCAACGCGGATGACGCCATTCTGGGCCAACTACCACTACCACCCGCCAATGCAGTTCAAGCCACCGAAAGCCCCATCAAACCTGAGGTCGGAAATCCTGGCGGACGCAACGGTATCAGGAATGGAAGAGACTCACCAGCTTCTCAGGCAGAGCTTGTTGGAACCCCAGGTAGGGCAATCAAAATACGCTGGCGGAAAGGACGGGACCTTGGAAGTTGGATACAAAGTCTGGCTCTCGACTCGACACTTCCGAACGACTAGACCGTCAAAGAAGCTCGACTACAAGCGCACTGGACCATATACGGTAAGTAAGATCATCAATAAGAATGTTTACCAACTAGACTTGCTGAAAACAATGCGGAATCACAACGTCTTCCATGTGTTGCAGCTCGATCACTACACACCGCCGGTCGTAGGACAACCATGCTCGGAACCACATCCAGTAATTGTCAATGATTCGAAGGAATGGGTGGTCGAACGGATTCTTGACTCTAAGCAGCGTTACTGGAAGCTACACTACCTTATTCAGTGGGCCGGGTACAACCACATACGCACCAGCTGGGAGCCGCTCGAAAACCTCGAGAATGCTCGTGAACTAATCGACAAGTTCCACCGAGACCACATGAACAAGCCGCGGAGATGAAGAAAGTCGGATCTTGGAAGTGGAGGAATTGACGGAATGGAGATATGGAGGCCTAGGTCATTGGGCTTTTCCTTCTTTCTATTTCCTTTTGGTTGGGACCCGGTCCAGTACAAATGGCATCGGCACGGGTTTTACCACCTCTGGAAATCCAGTCGATTGGAGGTGGAGTTTCCCCGTGCGCCGGAAGGTCACCCTGGATGTACTGATCGGGTGTTGGACTTATGGGATTGTATGAGCGTGTATGCGGGATGGTTTCTTGTGTTCTTGCTTCTACTTGTACTTAGCAGCCCGGGAGTTCTGCCCTATAAGAGGGGGATGATGTAACGGCGTTGTCAAGTATGCGTGGTTAGGGTTGCCGGACAGTCACGTGAGGTGTCCAGTGCTGGGTAACCACCAACCGTATATTGACATCGTGACTGAGACTTAGCTCCGTACTGAATATCTTACCACTTACATCTACACTTGATCTCAGTCGCGGCCATGTGCAACCGTATACCATATCATATCCCTATACCACCGAGCACCGGCATACACGCCCTTACACTCCATTGGAACTGTCTGATAACCAAATAACTTCCATTCCCTGGTGGGGATACGACACATCAATTGAACCTCTTCGCACCTTAAATGCATATGGAATCCACTTGTCTGCTGATAGTACCCAGATGGTCAATCTTTCAGTAGCCCCATGGATCTACTAATTCCCGGCTACAAAATAAAATCTGTATTGTATTCCTGAAAATCACTTTGTATGCCATCGTATGGGTACATATCCGTGTTCGCCCATTGGCATATGTTTGATGAAAGTGAACAGAGTTGGCCCAGAAGGCTCTCTCTCCTCACAACGATCCAAACAGGTTGTCCAATCACAGGTACATTGTCCAGAATCATTGCCAATCATATCTGCTAGCCACTTTAAAACATTCAGTGGTGACTATACTTGTGATACAGAGCTGCCATACGATCTTCGATTTCTGCTTCACAATTCTGAACTCTACCTGTTGGTAGATTATTATACAAGTAATCATCTCAGTAATCATATTGGTAATCATGTTGGTAATCATATCAGTAATCAAAGTTGATTGATCAACTTGCTAACTATATATAGCCTTGTTAAACTTCCGTTCCCATGGCGGAAGTCTCTTTATAGCATCCATACTGTCGATGACTCCATCAAGTCATGTAGAAGATGATACTCATTGAAACTGCCATCAGTGATGTGGATCGCCATGAATCGCCTGGATTTCATAAACCCGCCGTTGTTCTCTGTAGGTGCACTTCACAGATTCGCTCACCTCGGAGGGATATAATCATAGGTGCACTTGGGTGCGCAATAGTGGCCTGTGTCATCTCGATGGTTGACAAGCGATTGCACTTGTCGGATCAGGAATGAAAGGAATCTCTGGAGTATAGCCAGCTTTGGCATTGTTTGTAATGTAACTCTCAGTGACACAATGGATGTGAACTCGTCCCTGTAATCATCAATTGACTCAATTGAAAGGTAAGTTATGGAATCTGATTGATACCGCAATTAATAGCATTCAAGTACTTGTATGAATATGTTACAATGGACTTTGACCGAGTTGGTCGCTAATGCATCTCCAGGCCGATTGGCCTCTGGAATCAACTTAGAATTGTCTCTGCTCCTGTGAGCCTTAATTAAGTGTACTTCCCAAGCCCAGTGACTTCTGCAATCTGTTGCTGTCAATTCTGGATAATTTCTCTTTCTTAGGTGTCGAGACACACCTCTGGCCTATTGGCCTCTGGAAGCAAATTGCAATTTTCTCGGCCACTATTAACCATAATGTGGTGGACAATACATGTCTCATTGGTATCTGCGATTCGTAGATCTCAAGTCCATCAAGATTTCTCATTTATACGTGTCGCGACGTATTGCAGGCCAAATGGCCTTTGAAATCCATATGAAATCATCTCGGTTATTATTGACCTCAATTCAAGAAAGATATCAAAACACTTCGCTGATGCAATCCACATACTGAAATCCATTCGATATTCCACATCTGGGTTGCGTGCCATCACATGTCGGACAGTGGGAATTTATGAAATCCTGTATATGGAACGTATCTGAAACTACAGTGCAAAAATATTACAAAAGCATATGCCTGTATATGGCTTCATATGATAGTATATCAGTAGATTCTGTTGCAAAGGTTGATGTCAATATTGTAGAATAGTATAAAGGTAAGTTTATTGCTAGAGATCTTAGGCTTGTGGCGAGCTGACTCTATATAAAGCGGATGTTACCCGGCCCTGGACACCTCACGTGCAGCCGTGCCGTTACACTACAATATAATCTTATTGCAGTGTGTGTCACTTGATAATGCCTGTCAGCTTAAATTTTCCTTTTGCACTATACTTATCTGTTAGTTATCTTTTATTCAACTAATAAATGACTGATTTGGTGTAGAGTTGGTGGACTTAATTTACCACTAATGATGGGCTTGTGTGCGCAGCTAAGTGATAACTGGAAAAATCTGTCGAGGGTATTCAATTTACCTCTAGCTCCCCTGGACCTGACCAAGTGAGGATAGGAGTTTTATACTTCTGAGTAAGCATTTCTATTTTGTCAATTTTCTTTCACAATGGTCAAGTTGTAGCGTTTGCCGCGTTGTCCTCCCAGCCATCATCAAACTCTCGCCCATCACTTCAATATGGTCGACCTCACAATCGTGACTGATCCCACCGATTGGAAATTCACAGAATTACCCTTCATTGCCTCAGTCGACGCCGCTCTTCGTTGTGAAGTTTGTAAAGACTTCTACACCGCACCCGTCATTACCAACTGCTGCCACACTTTCTGCTCCCTATGTATTCGACGCGCTCTTAATACGGATGGAATTTGTCCTATTTGTCGCACCTCTGAGCAAGAATACCGTTTGCGAAAGAATACAACTGTTCAAGATCTTCTCGATGCATTTGTGGTGTGCCGCCCGCAACTATATGATTTTGCGACAAAGGAATCGGGGAGGGCAACTAAGGACGATAAAGGACAGCAACGTACAGAAATTATCGCGATGCCTTCAAGCTCGCATAGGGCAGTACAGTCGCAACGAGGAACATTGGTAGAATTGATTGGTCATGATGCGCAACTGAGGCCATCTTCATCAAGTATTTACTCCGTGTCCAATCGCGTTTAGAACTGTGCTTGAAATTAACAAAGCACAGATGACGGCTTAATCCCCTGTCCTATATGTTCTCGTCGCATGAAAGAAACCGCTATAAACTCCCACCTTGACAAGTGTATTGCATTCCAAGACAAACCCCGTACTCCGCCTCCACCGGAGTCAACATCTCTAGGACGTTGGCCGCTACGCACCAAGTACACTGCCTACCCCCTCCCCAGGTAATTATAACTAGCCATGACTAACAGGTCGTAGCTCTCCTCTCCCCTCTACTCCTGTAGTACCTCCAGGACAACTTCCGAAACTGACATATTCATTCCTCAGTGAACGGCAGCTCCGGCAAAAACTCCGTGAACTCGGCGTCCCAGACACTGGTAGTAAAAGGCTTCTTCAACAACGACACACAGAATGGATGAATCTATGGAACGCAAATGCCGACTCGGTATACCCGCAGAGTAAGAGGGAACTTCTGAAAGCCTTGGAGACGTGGGAGAAGGCACATGTGAAGCCACCAAACAACAAGACGAAGACAGCGGAGTGGTCTGATCAGGCATGGTCTCATGGGCACCAGCATAATTTTTCCGACCTAATCGAGCAGGCGAAGCGAAATGTCACGAAAGAGAAGTGTAAAGATGAGAAGGCTATGACAGATCTTTTGCCGCTAAACGATGTGGATGCTGGGCAAATACGGGATGCGACGAAAAAGAGTATGGCTGGAGGGAAGAATATAGGCAGTTACTCGAGTTCAAAACTACCCCCTGCATTGGTACTTGGGACAGAAACGTCTTCAGGGGCTCTTTCGATGTGCTCTCCGATCAAAGGTTTACATTTACCAAGGCATGCTATATCTCTGGGACTGCCTGTTATATCGCGACCAACACCACGCAAAAGATGTGATGGAATAACAATTGAAGATCCAACTGGACCACCCTCGTGCCTGGAGTCAGGGTCTCCGTCACAAGCCACAACAGATGGAAGGATTCAAAGTTTACTGGGTGCAAACTCATCAGCTGCTTCAGCAAGTGCGCAACCTTCTCACGAACACTCTCTTCAGTCCCCACATTGCATGAACCCGCAGCTGTCCGCATCTCTTCCCCATTTTTCAATTATATTTTCCAATTATACACAAGATCAAAACGGCCGCCCTTCGTTTGCACCTTCACCATCATCGCTTTGCTTGACACCTACACCACCCGAACCAGCTAGGCAAACGTCTGCACGGATACGAGCAAATGAGAAGCGCAAGTACTCCAGTATAGAAGAATAATTATAGACCAAATGTGTATTCTGACGTCTTGATTCTGATTGTATTGCATGGATATTTGTATTCTATCTTGGAAGATTCGATTGGATATTTAACTTAACAAATTTCATGATGGAACAAATTGCGCACAAGATAAAGAGAAGAGGGACATTTTAGAGCACAAGTGTCTGTCGAGTCGTACTTAGGCGTATATTTTCTCTCGCTCGCTCTTCCCTGGGTTCATTTCTCCCTCCATCCTCTCTGGCAAATCTATCAATTGCCCATTGGTCTCACCAATCTGTGGAGCATCTCCCGAACTCTCATTGAGCTTGTCTTCGACCTTATATTCGTGTGCCGTAACTTGAGCCCCCTTCATCAGAACCTCCAACTCATCCCCCACCAAGTCCTCATCCACCACTGCCTCGCTCTCGCCAAGCATCCCGCTAACCATATCCACAGTCTCTATCTCCGCTTGGAGACTCTTCATAATTCGGCCCACTCCCTCCATACTGCCAACCTCCTTGTTAAGCGCATTCAGTACGGTCGAGCCCCTTTTGAGGATCTGAATCAGCTCAATATTGTCAGTCGCTGTCTGAATTGATGCCATCACATCTTCAACCTGGCCGATAGCTTTGACTTGCTGAACAAGAATCCCTTCAGCTGCCTTCCGAGACTTAAGGGCAGCAAGGGCGACAGCGCGGTTTTTATTATCGAGGCCAGTTTGTACTCGCTCAGTGTACTTCGTGATGTCGGCACTCAAGGTGGTTACGCGTGTGTATGCAAATCTGAGGAAGGACTTAAGATGCGCGATTGTGGTATCGTGTTCTGTTATCGGCATCAGCGGTTGTTCGCCTGAGGACCTCAATTTTATGATTTTCCCGTTGAAGGTGCATACTCCACGGTCGCGTGAGAGGTAGCACAGCAAGACTTTGAGATCGATGGCAGAGATTGTGGGGGTAAATTCAGAGGCGAAGAGATCAGGGGTGAAGAGTCGGTCGGCAAGGTAGGTACGTGCCGATATTAACGGGGCGATAGCTTTAGCCATGTCCTTTTCCTAGTTGTTAGTGAGTGGAAAGGGGGGGGGGGAGGGTTGGTAATTTGATGTACCTCGATGTTCTTAACAACCACAAATTGCCCATGAATGACACCTCGATTCCCAGGATTAGTCACATTGATTCCAATCCTTCCAAGCCCCCAGTTGAATGCAGCGCCAGCATAGCTCCAGTAGTATATACTCTCCCTCTGCGATAAGAACTGGTTGAGCGGGTACAGGTCCTTACTATAAACTGCCTCTTGCTTATGATTTCTCCACGTCAGCATCGTCCATTTTTAAAGAGTGCATATGTGGCACAATACAAGTGCCAATACTGACCACAACCACCCCGAGTGCAAGCGGCCGTCCCCAGTCTGGACTTTGCAACCAGGCAATCAAATCCTCGCCCATACAGAGAACAAGTTTGTCGCTGCAATCAACGATTTTCCCAGCCATGCATGCGTCGGCAAGAGCGGATTTCCAGGCGGTCACATTTGCATGAAAGCCGTTAGGATTAGTTGTTTTGAGATAGCGAAAATCAGAGTAGAGCGAGGGTAGGCGGGCTCTAGAGATTGTGCAGTTAGGGGATAATGTGGAATTAAGCGGTTGTGATGAAGAACTTACTGGCAAAACATCCGGTGCTGGAGGACAAAGGAGAGAAGTTCAGACATAACAGGTGGTTTTAGATTGCATCAGTTGAGGTAAAATGGGGGAATCTGTCTTTGTGAAGTGATGTGGAACACCAATTCATTCAGTAACCTTTAGGATCTGAAATTCTGTGCTTTCGACTAGATGAACAGTAAACAAGTGCTCTCATACCTTCGCACTTTCCCCGAGCGAACTTGCGAACGAGGCGAAAAGTGAACGCTGAAAGTGAGAACTGGAGCCCTACAAGTGCCAGATGTTGTATGGAGTACTACAGGTGGTGCCGGGTAATTACATTCCGAAAGTAGGTAAGCCCCCAATTAAGTTAGCGGCTAAACAGTTACCGCATAAGGTAATAAATCGGACATCGGAAATTAAAAGTCTCACATGTGTTTTCAAACTTGCCTATCTAGGTTGGTACTGTACTGTATGAGTCCAAATTAAATGGAAATAATTGACTATATTGATGTGAATATAATACAAAATTGCCAGTATATTATTTTACAATAATATTGCTACTGTTTAGCAAAGTATTGTAAAGTTTTGTCAAATATTTAAAATAGTTTTATCTTATGTGAAAACTAGTTACTAATATTGAAATCAAGATAGATTAAATAGTCAGATCCAGAAAGGAGATAGAGAAAATACTTATCAGAGATAAATTACATATGTTTTGAAAAACCATAATGTCTAGTATATATGTGGATTGCAGGATTATATATATTACAGTGTGAAAATAATTAAATATCAAAAAACTGAAGTGTATACATTTGAATAGTATCACATTTTTGAATAGTATTATTATTTTAAAGTTACAAATAATTTGTTATCATACCAATATCAACTCCAAGATAGTATCTGTAACTACTGCCTATGAATAATCCTTTTGATTATTACATGCAAATTGAGAAACATGTAGTTAGTATACACAGTGGAATATTAAAGAAAATATTTTCTGTTGATTTAAAAACAAAAAAGTCGGTAAATTTTAGTATGAAATACACTCAACAGTTTCATAGATATTAATGAATTAGGAGATATATATTATATAAATACCAAAAATTGGAGGATGGACAATATAAAGGATGTTATTTTATGAGACAATATATAAGCTAATCATTTTGAAGAGCAAATTCATAACATAATACAATTGCTGGAGAATTATATATAGAAATAATAATAGCTCTAGTTAGTAGTCAGAATACACAAGTAGAAGATATAGAGATGTTGTAATTTTTCAAAATTGTAGAAAACAATCTTATTAAAATGAACAATATGTCTGAATGGATATTTTGATTTAATTAAAAATGTTTTCAATTAATGTGAAATATATTCCATAATCAAGTTAACTATAAATATAACCTTCGAAATAGTACACATATATGTTGAATATCTCATTTCATAATAAGTTGCCCATAGCAAAGATTCAAAAGTTGACCTTCTATCAAGAATATCTTGATGTAAGTTGCCAGAGAGGTGACATCAATTCAAAGAGGATTACAGTTTCCATATGTACTCATCAAGATTGACATAGCTGTATTATATTGCACATTGCATTTCAAAGTAGTACAGATTTATACAGATTAGGCAAGGTACATACTGATCTTTACAGTACCATCATGATTAGTACAATGTATGGGATCAATATTACAACAGCTGAAAGACCATATGCAGCTCAACAAGAATATATAGAAATTATAAACTACTTAGAAAATTTTAACATTTCTAGTAACTTGAATTCTAAAAGCAATACTTGATACCCTATTTTGCTCAATTTCTATACATTTCCTGTGGCTATTCTAAATATTAGAGATAATTAGGATCTACTAGGTCAACAGAAGTGCACCAAATATTATATATTCATATGTGTTAAGTATAATAACAAGAATCTGCATAATGAGATAACTACCTGATTACAGGATAAATGGTATCAAGAACCTGGCCGTAATAGAACATATCTGACTGCCAGTTGAGCAATATACCCAATGTAATTAGTAATAACTACTGTCAAGACTTTAGAATATTGAGGTAGTACAATCTAAATTATCTGGAAAAGGTAAGTGAATGGATATATTCATACAAATATAAAATGCCAATGTTATTACAGCACAGTATATATCATCAAAGTATGCTGTAGGAAGTAATGTATACTCTTGACCATAATGAATGGCTACAAAAATGCAAAGTAGCTCTGGAATCAGTATTAATAAAGTGCTTTAGCATGGTTACTGATCAAGTAACCAAAAATGAAAAATTGTATATACAAGTTCAATAGGTTTTACTATGAAATAACAAGGGTGAGAATAAAGTAGATTATACAGCTAGATATATTCTAACAGTATGAGAAGTATCAGTTTAGACCCAACAAGAGGTAATATACAAATTGAATAAGGTGATAAAATTAGAATACTACAGTACAAGGATAAAAGAAATTATAGATATTACTGACAATGAGTAGTTTAGGGGAAAACAATATAGTTTCTGTTATAATGAAACATAAAAATGGTTTGATGTTAAGGATAGTGATGCCAGAATGATTTAACATAACCAGAAAGTAGTGTGATATGATATGATACTGGGTAATATAGTATTGAGAGTATTAATAACAGTTTAGCTAATACTCTGTAAGATAATAAGAGAGAATTTGAATAGTACAAGGGTACATGAAAGAGGATTTAAAGGTAATACATACACTGTATACAACAACAGATTGTTTAGTAATAGAGCATTTTCTATTCTTCTTTCTGTATTTATTCTCTGCTTTTCAAGACCACAAATATCTTTAAATATTTCTTTATCACTCTGGCTTTGATTTGTGATATAAACTTTAAGTATAAGGTTATTTAAGATAATTTTATTACAGATATTGTCTAGGTCTTATAATCACCAGATTATTAGAGCAAGTCTTTGAACTTACTCAGTAGTGGATAGGCTTATACCCAACTCTGAGGTTTAGGAATTTCCCAGGCATTATTCCTTTACATAATTGATTTCCTCACAATAATTCCGACTTGAATGCACCATTCTGATGATGATTTCAACTATTGGTCAAGACTTATGAAATTTGATTTCTGTCAAAACCTATATCTATTGCTTTGAGTATATGATCTACTATTAGTAGAATTGCCAATTTCAAACTAGCTACTTCGATTTTGGTAGAACTTCCAGATTGTTGTCATAATGTAATCATTTCAATACACTTGAATATATCAATACCACACTGTCAGTACCTAAGAATCAACTGAAGAAGAAATATTGAAACCAGACTCATATTCTATATAACTGGAGATGATTTCGAACCAGAGTGGAAACCAAAGGTCCTGCAATTGGTGAATATGAATACTGCATTGCAGAACACTGAAGAAAGAATTTAGAATCACATCTGAAATGATTTAGGAACTGTACTCTAGCAGAAACTGGTATCTGTAAAGCATATTACAGTGAAAAATCTCCTCAACAATGGAATGCATATCCACAGAAGAAACAACAGCAACAGCTGTCAGAGTTCTGTGGATCACAGCACTGTCTCCATTGTCAATTCCATCCAAAAATAATCTCTACAGTTGTCACTGGTGAAGGTACCCAATTATTTGTAATGTCAGATTTTGGAATTATTAATACAGCTTATGTATCCCTCATATCCTGCCATGAAGAAAATGTATGAAATAGCTAATCTTCATTGAAACAGAACAACTTATGTTCCAAGAACTCCAGGAAGATGTGGCCGAAAGCCAATACAATTATACTACATGAGCTTGTATTTTGAATCTACAATTGCTGTACAGATTAGTTACCATCAATTTCAGTTCACACAGCTATAGGAAGATCTTGCCCAACACCAGTAGAATGTTTTCTCTCCCCAACCTGTGACCATACAGTGATGGAAGCAGATATTGCTAATCTGAAACTCTAATTGTATTATACCTGACAATCTCCTTCAACCAGTCACAGTATACTGGGTATAGAGTCAAAATTGGCCAATGTGATGTGAGAGAAATGAAAAGCTGGGGAGGAATCGAGCTATACATGTGAACAGCTGTTAATTACTTGAACATTGGCAATTGGTAGAGTATCAGCTGCTCCCAGGCCATGCAGGATATATGGCAGAAATTTCACGACTTCTGGGACAATGCAGGCACTGAGAGAGTTCAGCTAAACTAGTATAAAACGGAGTTATAGATAGTAATCAATTACTGATGAGAGAGCTTTTGTAATCAACAGTAATAGATACAGTATATTGTAAATCAATTGTACGTAGTAGCCCTGGGATAGGTTTTCCACATGTCTAAAAGGATGGAATATCTCCCTTGGAGACTTTATGACTTTGAAAGAACTTCTGAAAGTAGCATTTGTGGACTCTAAACAGATAGAGACTGTGGAATAGACAATCTGCAAGGATAACCAAATATACTACAGGTACCCTCAGTACTATAAAGAGCTTCAAGTTATTGCTGCTGACTATAATCAGTTCCGTTAGGTACTTCCAAATACATTATGTGTATATCTGTCTTCAGAAATGCAATATTCATTCCAATAATTCAATTATCCTGACATACTGGCCACATTCTATACCTCTTGCAAATTGCAGTACAATAGGATTTGATAATACTAAAAACAGAAGGCAGCAACTATGGAAGAAGTAATGTGCTCACTGTATTCCCCCAACCCCCATTGGGTTTCAAGGATCTAGCAATAGCTTCCACCAGTACTGTGGCAGGTTATACTAAACCAGCACCAATAGGTGTCAGCGGAGTGAAAATAAAGAAATCTTGAAAGGAGAGTGTAAAATGATTTGCAGATAGAAAGTGTTCATGTTGTAGTTAGTATAACTACAGGATAACAGATTGTGCAACAAGAAAATGACCACAGGGGAGAATGATAGCAGCATTGGATCGCAGGACCGGTGAAACTGGTGAGATCTCCGAAGTATTGGAAATCAATTTTGTCAATTAGACAAGAATGACTCTTTCCTTGCCAGACAAAACTGTAATCTAAATGTTTGAGAAAATCAGGAAATTTGGGTTTTTAAATAAGAAGGTGGATGTTTTGAAAACATTAATGGCAGGGAAATACTTAGTTATAACCTGTATAATGATTGCATAGCTACCAGCATCACATTCATGAAATAGTATATTGCTCATCATTATCAGATATATCTTCAAGACATGAAGAGAACCTTTCAGTCCAGATTATTGATGGAAAACCAATCAAATTGCAAGATAGTTTACACCTAGTGTCAGTCCGCATGACTATTCAGGATTGTTGGATTGAACTATGTATTCTTGTTACCAAACTCAATCCCTACCCTACAGTTACAGGATGCTGCAGCCAGAATATCGTCAAATGCAGCGACATTTGAATTGCCATATTGCATAATACATAGTCATAACATATGTATTACAGTACGAGTAGTCTCCAATTAACCCCTGTAGCCAGTCCTTAGTACACCCTAAGAGAGATATGAGCGATCAATTCAACCACCTCAATAGTATTGAAGTAACCTTGCCATATACAATGGAATTTTGTTGTTCCAGATTTTCTTGGAGAAATTAATGACAAGTGTCAAACTGAATCATGATGACATCGAAAATGTTATCAAGGCAAATGATCTGGATGGATAGTGTATCAAGAAATGTAATGCAGAAATCCGTTAGATGTTCATATCTTTGCATAGCAAAATAGTAGTTGACAACCAACTAACACACCAATAGAGTATTGATAATAACTGTTGACTAACAGTAGTAGTGACAATGCGATTGGGCCCAATTTGGTCATTTTCAAAACGATTATGGTGGTCTAGATAATATATATTGAAAAAAGCATACTGAAAGATTTTGCATCCCAGTAATCATCCACATGTGCTACCTTGGTATTGTTTGCACAGTACACTGACCGATCAGGAGGTCTAGTTCTCTATGTTCCATTGTGATATTAACTGCAAGACTATTAATGACTGAGACCTGCTTCCTCTGAAATGAGAAATATTAATACTTCTTTGAGAAGCAAAGATATACAAATCACTTTATACTCAAGCAGTTTATAAGCATCTTGACATAGCTGAATACAGGGCATCAATATAAGTTCACATTCCAGAGGACTTACAGTCTATTCGAAAACACAGTTATATTCTCAGGAACTACCACTCTTCTGTCAGCTTTTGAAATGTACAATTGAAGTTCCATATAGAAACGAAGTGACTATTTTGAATCTGCAGGCCGTGATCATATGCTGACATACAGTGATTCCTGCAAGAAGTATGTCCAATACACACAGTGCATCATAGTATATTTTTTAACAGCTGGACAGTATCTCATAAACAAAAAGTGAGCCTTACAAGGACACTGTGAAGTAGTTTGAACATCTTAAATCCACATCAGACATCTCAGATCATACACACAAGATAAAATATAGTCAGCCCCTCAGTAACAAAATAAAAACAGTGAATTTCAATCACACCATGTTTTTAGAAGTCAAACAGTTTGTTGGATATAGCAGTAATATGTAACAATCTATCTTTCTGTATATGTCAAAGACTTGATTTTAGAGTATATGTTCAGAGCAGAATGGACCATCTGTTAGGAAGAGGCACCAACTGTTGACATTCAAAAGAACGGTAGATGGGTTTACATGTACAACAGTCATTTGATATTGTAATGGCATGGCAGTATGTGACACATCCAGGGTCAGGTAACACCCGGTTAATATGGTTCACTCGCCACGAGTCTTCGATCAGCTTCGAGAGTTTTACCTCCCTATTCTACATATTCCCTCACTCAGATCGAAGTGTGCAACCAAGATCCTTTAATTACTATCCAGATCCTTACATGGCCGGACCCTGGCATGCACGTCCAGACCCAATTCTCGATCCTCGGACACTGGATACATCTTGCTCATAGGATCCCGAGATTTAACCCGTAACTCGAGGCGTTGCGACACGTCCACACGTTCACTCTAGGAAACACTACTACCCCAATGCCTCCAATACGAATGAATGGACTTTCATTACGCACTGCAGACAAGCGCGGGAGTGCAGAAACAATTTGGGCATCGATTGGCCGTGGTACTCAAAGTCTAGCCAGCAGAATCAGCACTCCTATTGAATGCGCCAGCGAACGTGTTCCTCCGGAGGCTGAACTTGAAGATGAAGAAGAAGGCAATTGTGACTATGATGATGAGGAAGAGGAGGAGCTCGACTACACCAATCAGGGCAAAGAGCAAGCTGCCGACACCGACCATGGCGACACCATACAATCAGAGGTCAGCATGGCGAATATGTGAGATATGCTTGAGGAGCAGCGAAAGCTTGTTGAATCACACTTCCAGAACACCGAAACGAAGTTGAAAGACCCAACTTCATCGAAACCAATGGACAAAGTCAAGGTCACCTACACTGAATGCTACTGTGGAGGTGTACGACAATTGGAGACATTCCTCGGCTCCCTTCGCTGAATCATTTGATCTCACAATCACCGATTCCCGGGTGGCGATACAGACAAAGTCCAGTATGCACTAGACTACCTTGGTAGTTAGGTCAACCATCCAGATCACACTCTGCAGAAGATGAACATAACTGACCTAGATACCTGGGGCCACGAACTACTCACTGATGACCACCGCTGCCTAAATGATCTGGACCTTTTCATTACCGAATTACCGAAGTAGTATGGCGATAAGGATCGGAGGCAGAATTCATCCACATGGGCTTAGCACAAAACGATGCAGGGTTACCACAACCCTGATGAAACCATCTGTGCATACACCAATCGACATCAACGAAACTGGAGGTAATCCTGTTGGGATGAGGATCACCTCAAGATCATGCTCTATGATATGATCTGGGTGGGGCTGAAACCCTATTTGTGGGCGAAGTTCAGTCCCTGTACGAAAGCTGACATGAGATTTGACTCCATCCACAAACATTTCGACCGAGCGGCAAACACCTAGACAGCAAAGAACTCCGATAAGTAGCAACAGTCAACAGAGAGTGGAGGCGGCAACCGGAAGGGGATGAAGAGACCTCATTAACCATCAGGATGAACACGGTCCAACGGGGAGGATCAGGCTCCGGATCGAGCTCCGGATCAGGCTCTAGATCAGGCCCAGGGTTTGCGTCATGGTCATGAGGAGGATCAGGATCTGGATCGTGATTGAAATGCCCACCAACACCGTGGTGAGCATGCAAGAGCGACAATGACGGCGGGAAGCCGGTTTACACCGGGGGTGTGGAGCGACTGGCCCTGTTGTGTTTGAATGTGCCAAATGCTCGCAGGCCCGAAACCCCAAGCACGATCAATTGGAGAACCCAATTCAAACCCAACACACCTCGTCCGACAACTGCCAAATCAATCGCAAACGATCATTCGACCCGCAGCAGCACAAATACTTGTTCTACCTCACCAGGTACGTGGCTCGGCGAGAGTGGTTGCATAAGATGTAACCGGGACTGCAGGCAGCAGGCACACTGGCCTCGATGGCAACACTGGAGGCAACACAACCTCATCGAATAGCACTAAAACCGAGGGTTATTCTAGAGAGCCTGAGAGCTCACATGTATAGTCAATATCTCTGCAGCACAGAGACCCTCGATTCAGCACACAAAATCCACGAAGATATGATAGGAGATCAACACTGAGACATGCGGCCCATACGAGTACTCATCGACCGTGGCGCAATGAGCATTTTCATTCCCCCAGGACTTCGCCCAATACTTGGGCTACCACACGAAAATGAACATACAACTACCCTTGGCCTCGATGGACAGGTGATGGAGCATGGGAGAGACAGCCGGATAATGACGATTTCGGGTCAATACTTCAACCATGTGGCACCAGTTGACCAACCGGAGGTGCTAGTCATCCTAATGAAGGCATATAATCTAGCATTAGGACAACCATGGTTCCGAGCTCGGAATAGGCAGATAGACTGGTCAGAGAACCGGCTTTCATCCTCAGGGATGGCCAGTGGTTCAGGATTGCATGGCACTGCGGATACCCAACATGGTCAAGCCTGAGGAAGTGGTGTAAACATTTTGACGCTTTCGGTCACAGCATTTGGCGATCTGGTTGCTAGTGAACAGGTTGCCGGGGATACCGCTCTACAAACAGAGGATTGCATTGGATTGCTAGAAACTACGGTAGAGCGGACTGAAGAGAATGGTGAATACCATCGGATGCTGGATGAGCGAGCAGGAGCAGCAGCAATAGTTGCAGCAGAAGAGTGTCCGCATGGGAACTTTGAATGACTGCTACTGGCTCACCAAGACCCGAAGGGAGAGACTGAATGGCAGGGCTTCGCTCCACTGGAGCGAACTGCTAATGACAAGGCCTCCTGGATTACCCCCTGCTCCATCCCATCCTTGTAAATGAAGCATGAACTAACATTGACAGATGATGAGCAACCTGACATAGGAAGGGTATGCACAGGTGTTGAAGGCTACACTCCCACAAAATATTCAGAATTCGTGGAAGTCTTTAGTTAGACCAAAATTGAAACACTCGCTCCGCACCGATCCATCAACCATGCAATCGACCTGGAACTGGACAGCAAGATATCATAACGACAGATCAACAATCTCTCAGAAGTCAAACTAAATACAATGAAAGCATACATCAATACAAATTTAGCCAATGGGTCCATCCAGGGGTCATGATCACCAGCGGCATCACCGATCTTGTTGGTGAAGAAGAGAGATGGGGGGCTTACCACTGTGTGTTGAAATACTGGGCTCTGAATTCGGCAATGATCAAGAACCAGTATCCCTGACTGATCATTGCAGAGATGCTCGACAGGCTGTGCAGAGGTCATATTTTCACCAAGTTGGACCGCTGGAATGTGTACCATCTCATTCGCATCAACTGGGGCGATGAATATGAGACTGCTTTCTGTACTCAGTACAGTCTGTTCGAATACCTAGGTGTGACCATCGGCTTGACAAACCCACCGGCGACGTTTCAGTGCTACATCGATGATTGTTTGTGAGCTTACATCAATGACTTTGCCATGTGCCACCTTGAAAAATTCATCATCGATTCTACCGATGAGAAGAACCACAATCAACGCGTACGAAAAGTTCTAGAGTGACAACGGGAATTCGGTTTCTGTTGCCAGGCCAAAAACTGTTAATTCGGAGTCTCGGAGGTCGGCTTGATGGTGTTTGTCATCAATTCTGAGAGAGTCGACATGGAATTGGACTGAATCTTGACAATCAAAGACTGGCCGACCCCTGCATCGGTCCGGCATACAAATGTGCTTCCTGGATTTGTGAACATCTACTGGTGGTTCATTCGGAAATATGCAAAGATCACATTTCCATTGACAGAGCAACTAAGGAAAGGGAAGACGGCACGTGCTCCAAGGGCTTCCGAGGGCCCACTTAGAAAACAGCAGGAAAGTGAACTTGGAGGGCGCCGGGAAAGCACACCGTAACATTCACCAAGGTGGTAGCAGACCCAGGAAGCCGAAAAAGCATTTCGGACACCCAAGAAGGCATTCACTGAAGGACCTATCCTGCAGCATTTCCACCCGGCAAAGCCAATAATCCTCCAGACCGATGCCCGCGGCTTCACCATCGCAGGCATCTTCAATCATTACGATGGATTTGGGACTCTTCGACCAAGCAATTTCTACTCTCAAGAATGGACACCTGCTGAAGGGAACTACAATATGTACAATCGGGAGCATCTAGCGATCGTGGAGATTGTGATCCAATGGCAGCACCACCCGGAAGGAGCAAATAACAAGATCTTGATAAAGTGCCATCACAAGAACCTCGAGAACATTCAATCATCAAAAGTGCTCTCCAAGAGACAGGCCAGGTGGGCGGATGTTCATTCTTCATATAACTTCATCATCTAGCACCTGGAAGCCAAGAAGAACCCGGTAGATGGACCCTCTAGATCACCTGATTATGCGATCAGATATGAAAGACCTACTGCATGGCTATTGCCTACTTTGGAAGCGACCACTGTTGAACCGTACAATAATCTCCCACTGGCAATCAGGACAACCCAGGCGAACAACTCACTGGCCATCGACGTAAACAAGAAGACAGTCGATACTCCAATTGTTGGTATCACTCATCCGTTGGAGAGCGGTGGACAAGATGGATCTACTGACTCAGAGGACAGTCAATGAAAAGTCAGCTCAGGAGCCCAGACCTATGAGGGGAGGATATACATGCCAGCATATGATGTGCTGCGCAGCAAAGTGATATGGCTTTTCCACGAGAACTGCGAATTTGGTCACTTTTGAGCTGTTGGAACCGCCGAACTCGAATCTGGAGACTATTGCTGGCCTGCAATGGATGCTACGGTACGAATGTCCATTGCTGGCTGCAAAGTATGCCACTGAATCAAAGCTCCACAACACGCCCGCCACAGAGTCAACATGCCACTGCTACCACGATAGAGACCATCTGAGGGAGTAACAATGGATTTTGTCACCGACCTGCCCAAGTCAACAGCATCAGGGTTTACCAGGATTCTGGTAGTTGTCGACCAACTGACGAAGATCGCGATTTTCCAGCCTTGCCAGAAAGATAATGACTTGCCGGTGCTAGAACTGACATTCCTCAAACATGTGATCTACAAACACACTGGACCCAATAACATCATCCCCGACCACGGCACAATTTACCAGCCGATTCTTGACTCGAGTCGGCTCACGGATGAGTATTGATGACCGACCCTCGGCTGCATTCCGTCCCCAGACACCTGGCCAAACTGAGCGCCAAAATCAGACCATGGAACAGAACCTTCGAGCCCTCTGCAACTACGAACAGGATAACAGGGTTGAGCTCTGACTTTTGGCGAAATTTGTGTACGACAACTCCTTGCATGCGCTGATGATGATGGCTCCATTCTGGGCCATTTACCACTGGCAACCCGAGATCCAATTCAAGGCACCGAATTTGCCAGCAAACCTCAAATCAGAGTTCCAAGCGAATGCTGTGCTCGAGGGATTGGAAGAGACTCATCGAATCCTGCCAGAGAGTTTACTACACGCCCAGTAGTGATGGGTGAAGTATGCTAGCGGAAAGTAAATCACTTTCGAAGTTGGAGATAGAGTGTGGCTCTTGACCAAGCATTTTTGCACGACCAGGACTTCGAAGAAGCTCGATTACAAGTGCGCTGGACCGTATACGGTAGGTAAGATTGTCAATCAGAACAGTTACAAATTAGATTTCCCAAAGAGGATGCAAAATCACAACATTTTCCATGGTTCACAACTTGATCAGTGCACACCTCTTGTTGTAGATCAACTGCCATCGGAGCTGCAACCAACAATAGTTGATGAACCGGGAGACGAAGAATGGGAAGTCGAACACATTCTCCACTCCAAACAGCGAGATTGGAAGCTCCCATACCCTCTGCAGTGGGCCGGATATAGCAATGTACTCATGAGTTGGGAACCGGCTGAACACCTCGATAATACCCAGGAGCTGGTCGACCAGTTTCACCCAGGGCACCAGAGCGAGCCACGTTCATAGGGAACAATCGGGGCTCGGGATTGGGTGGCGTTTCATCTCTGTGTCTTGTCTTCCTTATTGGATGCCGGCCTGGTACAAATGGGGCTGGCACGGGTTTTATCACCTCCAGATCGCAGTCATTTGGGGGCGGACTTTCCACATGTGCCAAATCCACAGAATAGTGACCAACCACGGGGCCAATCGGCAGCGGGAGATTGGTGGTTGTGAGAATTGAGTGAGTTTGTTTTTTTCTTTGCCTTTCAGAGTACAAAGATATGCAGCTCAGGAGGTCTGCGCCTTAAGATGTGGATCATTCAATGGCATGGCTGTACGTGATGTTTCCAGGGCCGGGTAACTCAGGTTTTCTGGAGTCGGCTCGCCACGAGGCTTAGATCAGCATTAGACTCTTACCACCGAATTCGACATATAGTCTCACTCAGAGCCATGTGTGCAACCATAATCGTTTAATTACTATCCAGATCGTTATGCAGCCGGACGCCGGCATACACATCCTTACAGATATTTAGACCACATTAGTGAGATAATCATTGAAACTGACAGCTGTGGCTATATTCATACTGGAGTTTTATGGCAGTATAACAGCAAGGATGTTACATTACTGGCAGTATACTTTTTACTAACACATTTCAGTAGAGAATACAATACCAACATCTACAATATGAACTCATGGATATCATCAATGATGAATATGACTTGAGATCTTAATCTGATGGGATATTAAACCCCCTCCACTTGCCGAGATGTCAGAAAGAGCTATGTAGATTATAACAAACTGGCTTCTGAAGTAATAACAGGCTCCATAGCCAGAATATCTGAAACATATTGCTTATAGTATGCTTTTGTGACTTGGAAAATCCTACCCTAATGGAGATATAGTCATAAGATGGCTAAGAAAACTCACTGAGTAGAGGGTTATGAAATCTTCACAATCATGGAAACAGTCGATTGAAAGCTGCATAACCTATTGGAACAACTGAAGTTTTGGTATATTGTCTACCAGTACAGAGCTGTCAATCAATTTCAAATCATTTTGCTAAAGTTAATTTGATCAAACTGCTTGCAGATATTATAATTTAAATAGTTGAGCAGCATGGATGTACAAAAAAACAGCAATCCTTAATTACATGGTGGAGGAAGAAAGACAGTTATACCAGGACGTGCTAAATTGTCTGGTGCATGACTAACTTCAACTACAAGTTCGAGAAATGGCAATACACAATTCCCGCTGGTCACACATGGTGTCCAATAACATTTGAAATCCAAGAATCACAATATACCTCAAATTCAATGTAGATGGATGTTACCGAGTTCATTCAGAGTTTCAATACCAATCAGTGGTCACAGTGATTATAACATGCAAACTGTACAGTCCAACGGCCAGCATCGATATATCTCAACTTGTGGCATACTCTGGTAGTACATTATGTAGCAAGATTGCCACAGGATACAGAGTTTAATGTGGATTGGGTCATAGTTGACCAACTCCTCAAAATGTCACACTTTGTTCCCTGCGATCGCAATGTAGAGTGGATGGAGCTTTTCAACATTTATGTACCAAAAGTAGTCGGGCTATTCAAGCTACTCTCAAACCATATCCTAGACACACCTCTTCATATTGCATCAGTATTTCACAGATATATCAGTGAATGAGTACATATCCAGAGGAAGATATGAAAGGCATTCCACTTACAAATAGATAATCAAATGGAATGAATCAATACCAATATATATCAACATCTTCAGAGCTTGAGCAAGTACAAACAGGATGGTTGGGTAATGTAGCTACTCTTACAAAATTTACAGCAAGCAACTGGTTATTGAAAACAATCAAGTTCAACTTGTGTGTCACTGACACTGGTACAGGCCCCTGGATGACAATTGAGAGCAATCAGAAATACCATCAGAATGTTGAAGTGATTGAGGTCATTTACATATCACAGACATTAGTACAATTACACAAACATCCATGTCAATATCCATTGATATAATGCTATTCAACTAGAAAACCCAAAGTTATTCAAAGAATATTAATCGAATTTCTCAGTAACCACTGAGGTAAAGCTGGATGCCTAATACATATAAAGAACTTGACTATACTGAAAACTCAACTGGAAAAGACTTACATCTTATATATTTTTTGATAAATCTCGCTATATACATACTAAATAGCTCTCCTGGCTAGGGTCATAGTCTGTGAGATTCAATTAGTTTTAAAGTTCAATATTATAATATACAACTCAAATTTCGGTCTGCATGGTTATTCACTCCCAGCTGGATTGGCGGATGGTAAAGAACAATATCAGGTGGAAGGCATCAAAGACACTCATATGTATCATTGCCAATGGCGATATCATATTCGATCAAGAGGTTACATATCCCTCATAGGGGAACTTAGAAAGGTTATCGATAGACTCATATCAATTGACCAATACCATACATTGTAGTGATGGAAGCTAGCACAGATAGCAAAAGCTGCGAAAGGACATCATGTCTAGAGGGGAGGTTTTGATACAATGAAAGGATATAAGTAATCCAGATTGTTAATTACAATGAACAATGGAATGAACTACAACAATATTGCTGATCTTGTGAGATGCAAGAATGGTACAATGTTAATACATAGTTATAACTGTATTAAATAACATCATAAGGAGATGATCGGATGTATTCTAAGATCAGTGGATCAGGTGAAAGCATTGTAATGAACATGTACCTGATAGTATGTCAGATTACAGTCTGTGTTTTGGACAGTACTATACAGTACAAGAGATAGTCCACAGGTAGGACAAACAGTACATATTGATATAAGTTCAATACAAAATTGATGAAAAGCCACACACAAACCTCCCAGACACTTTCATCTAACAAATCTGTATGTCTAAGTAAGTCTAAGTTCTCCCACACATTCTTGAAGCATGATAAAGTTATTTTAAATGTTGAAAGAGTGTTTTTAGATTTTTCTGAAGGTACAGGCAGCAGTTAGGGTGCATTCAGGTTATGAAATGTGAATTGTGAAATAGTCAAATTTCAGAGTAGCTGAGACTATCATGCAGATTGGTGAGAGACATTAAACTTTGCTTTGTATTCTTACAGCAGTAGTGTTAAGGTCTGCAGGTCCCATAAGTACAAGTCATTGTATGTTTTATATTCATCTTTGGCAGACATTTGTATTTCACAATCACTGTATAATTCACTACTCCATAATAAACCATACATTCTGAAACTCTGTCTATCAATTCAAGTTCATATAGTCGATCTGGCTATGCAAGAATCGCTACAACAACCAGAGGAGCCCTTCAGGAGTGTGGTTGCATGAACATAGATATCTGGTTGCAGTATCAATAAACTACAGGTAAGTCACTGAGAGACTGCGGGAGTGGCATAATAGAGGGGGAGTATAAACATAACATTGTCAAATTTTGGAGGGAATTGGACCTTAGAGTGGTCCTCTGGTAGGCTGAAGAATAATGTGGTTATGTAAAATCTGGCCTGGAAGCTCTATGGGAGCAATTGTGATAGGTTTGGGAGTACGTTGAAATACTGGAGGAAATTTCAGAATTGTCTCAGATTACTAAAAAGGATTGTGTGAGTGGCAAGAGTTGTTCCCGATTGAAATGGTAATTCAAAACAAATCCTGAGAGTTACTTGGGTTCTGGGGTATCTTCATTTAGATGACCAAAGTTGATATGTGACTTGTTAGATATACCCATGCAATAAATTACGATCTATGTTAAATATGATCTATTGAGTATTCTTGTTGATTATCAACTCCTAAAGCATAGTATACTAGCATAATATGTTATTCAATATTTAACTTTTTATATGATTACTTCCAAAACGAAATAATGAAAATGGAGACTCAATGTATTATATACGACAGGAATAGTAATATCATATTCCTACAAAACAATTGAATTATACCAATTAAGTATGATCTAATTGTTATTCACAAAATCATTCATTTCATTGGGGCTTACAAATACAGGTGCATACATATTGTCACTGGCAGAAAGTTTCTGGGGTGGTACATTCAATTTTATGATGCTTCACACCAGTTGAGGAACAGAGTGGGTACTGCAAATTTGTATGGTATAATTTGTGATATCTGACAAAGGTATATTGAGATTGTAGCTATTGGTAAACTTAAACTGGCTTGGTGAGGGAATAAAATATAATGGAGGGAAGGATACAGGTGCAACCTGAAAAAGGGAAGTGGAGAAGGAGATGGAGAGGCACTGAACAAGATTGAGCTGAACCTATACAGACTGAAGAGTACTAACTGCAATTAAAAAGCATCTATCCTGGCTGAACAGCACCAGAATGGAGATGAAAGTCGCAGCCACCCATCAGTAGTGGTTCAGAGCTGTAGCTTCCACTGTAACATGCTTTCACTTGTAAAAAGAAGTAACTGCCTTGATATTCATCTTGAAAAAGCAGAGCTGTAAACTCTATCCTGGTGGCATATTTAGGCAGTGCACAATACAGTGCTGCAGAAGCCAATGTGCAAGCCAGGGCAGATGTCAGTTCATATGCCAAGGCAGTGATAAGCCAAATTACTTGAGCAGTGGTAGACAGGTGCATCTATTAATCAGGGGTCAAGAAAAAGTGTTGATAAATTGAATCCATCAGTTCCATTTGGCTGAGCCTTGATTTCTCATTCTCAATGATCCTGGAGAGATAAGTTGTATCTAATAGCAGGGTAGAAGCAAGGATTCAACGTTCAGTTTCAGAGTGTATATTGTTATTAGATACATTTAACTGTTATATAGGACATTACCTGTACCATTGGCCATGTTTTGTACTAATTCATACCTTAAACTAAATGTTGTCTAATGTTTAGTCAATATGGTAAGCCTATTATAGGAACAATTAGGCAGAATACAATACTTACTATAGTTTGTAGTTGCAAAGCTATATTGACAGAGGGACAGATCAACTGGGATTTATAACAAAAAGAAATACTTGATAATAGTTGCTGAGGATCCTAAGCATCAATTTCCAGTATCCAAGCTTTCTTAACCATTATGTACTTCTCTTTAGACATTATTGGCCGTGCAGTCATCAGGAAAACAATTGCCATCATAAACCATTTGACAACCTTTAAAGTTGCCCTTTGGAGTTGAGGAATATCGAGATTACCTCCAGCCATTCATTGCAGGATATTCTGATCATCACCGAGTTGTGGCAGTTGGAGCTGCCGAATAGTCTTCATGATTAGACAAAATAATTTATTGGACGTAACACTTTTGATGGATGATAAACAGGGGAGCTATAACTGAAGCAGACTACCAGATATTTGTAGAGTTAGGGTGTGTTATCATTATTTCAGTATAGCTTTACAGCTTGGCCGGTGGTACTATTGAGTTTTGCAATTTTCTACTATAGTGTATCTGGCTTTGGAGAAAGATCTGCTCTGGGGCATGTGAATAGTTCTCAATGATTTTGAATGACCAGATTAACCGTTAATGGTCATCAATTTTGGCTCCATTAATGTTCTAATCAGAATATTCATATTCTTGCATATATCCCAAGACTGAAATTAATGGCATATAGATATTACCAATTCAATACACACAGGCATGGATTGGAAGTCAAATGTGGGATCGGCAATGTAAATGTACCATCTCCTTGCATGCCATCTTCTGTGCAATATTGAACGATTGAATCTGCAACGAATTGTAACTCCTCACTTGGCTAACTGTATGTTACATTGGGATGAAAGAGTTCATTGCAAAGTGAAGAGAGAAATTGTATAGTAGGGAGACAAGTATATACTGAAACAGACACAATATACAATATACTGCAATAATAGCAGAAAATTAGAGTTTAGATTACTTGTTGTAAATTAAGTGCTATCAGCATTCTTCATCCAAATAATCAATGCAACATTTATTAGAACTAAGTAAAGCCACCGATTCAATTGCTCTGCTCTTTTTTGCTCATCTTGTCCCTAGACTTAACTTCTTGAAATCCTTTCCAAGAACAAACTAGTACCTGTAATTGTCAACAGATGTGTCACGAGGATTCACAATCTTCTGGTATTCTTCGTCAGTGGGATGACCAGTTGGTATATATCTGTAGACTTCCTGTTTAAAACCTGAGGGGTTGGCAAGGTGAAAGATAGATGCTGTGATGAGATATTGTACTTGTTCCAGACAATAAATGTATAAGTTTCCACATGTACACACCATGTGACTGAATGTTGTTTTCCACACTCTTTGTAGGTGAGAAGGCACAGGAGGATATTGTACTTGACTGGTGATGTTTGGCTTTTTTAGAGTCTTTTGAAAATGGGGATTCTTCTCACAGTGGTGAGAGGGTAAGAAGCAACATTGAATAGAATTCTTAGTATTATTTTAAAGTATTCTTCACTGCTAATGGCTGACTGTAGATGCAATGACGAGATCTTACATTAGAGATTAGGATTGCTTCACTGGCACATGATGTGGCCGGGTAAGCCCCAACCTGAAATGGACCGCTCGTGGAGATCATGATGCTCACGAAGAATTTTACCACCTTCACATCCACATGTGATCACTCTGACCTTGTTTTCAAAAGTATGTCTAAGAGTATAATCGATTCTCCTGCTTAGGCAGAGGCTGGCTTTCCTGCCATTAAACTATTCTCGGTCTTTTACCCACCAGATAAGTTTCGCCTACGGGATTTCAATGTTACCTCTTTTTTTCAGATGCATCTCAACACCCACATAATCTGCAAAATCCGAGCAATTCACCCCTCAATGCATCCCGTACAGACGAATAGACACCCTCTATGCAGTGCCAATGAGCGTGGGAGTGCAGAGCCAAATTGCACATCAATTGGTTGTGACATTCCAAGTGTTGCCAGTGGGATCACCCCTGGATCAGTGACTCCAAGAGTTATCAGTGAGGCAGACACCAAGGAAGACACTGATAGAGGAAGGAAAATCGGTGATGACTACAAGGACCCCCTTTCGGATAATGAGGGAGATCATGACGATGACACTACTGAACCCAATTACTCCATATACAATAATCACAAAGACACAGCACAATTGAAGATCAATCTGGAGGAGATGGTGAATCGACAGCCATGGATAATGGTCTTCATTTCCAGCATTACACCGAACTACGTGAATATTGAGGATCATCGACCTCACCCCTGAAGGACAAGTATAGAATGGCACTGCCGAAACACTACTAAGAAGTAGCTCAAGAATCGGAAGCTCATCTCAGCTCCATTGGATCAAACTTCCGGACTCATATATATATTTTTCATGACGACAATTATAAGGTTCAATATGCCCTCAACCGCTTTGGAATCTGGACCAACCATACCGATTGGGACATGCGAATAATTACCTTGATTGACCCAACAACCTGGTGCCATGACCTGAAAAAGAACAACTCACCATGCTGCCACATTATCGACCATCACGTTTGAGAAATAGACAAGATGTATGGGGATAAGGAGTAATAACTCAACATGGCTTGGAAATCATACTACCAGTTTAGGAACGGCTACTACAATGGGAATGAGAATGTATGAGCATACACCAATCGACTACGGCAGAATTGTAGAGAAACAGAGTGGGTTGAAGTGCATTCCCAACTGATGCTGTATGAAATGGTCTGGGTGGGCTTGAAGGTAGATTTACTATACAAACGCAAGCTGTTCACAAAGCGAATGGGAAGTTCAATTACATTGACAAACATGGTGATCCAGCGGCAGATGCACAGAATATGCTGGTGAAGTACGACTGGTAGCAACAGATTCCACTGGGATGTAATCTTGTGTTGGCGGGAGCAAGCATTACTTGTGACTATCAATGTCAGAAGTGATGACAGTACCAAAGAACCCTTCGAAGCCCGACAAGTCCGAGAAGTCAGCTAGTGGCAGCGGCAGGAAATGTTTACCTCCTTCAACATTGGAAACCTGGGAGGTCAATGAATTGTGGAAAGCCAACAGAAAATGCATACGATGCTGCCTCAATGATTATAATCCCTGTCAATCCCCCACATACTCCACGCGAAACTTTCATGATTCAATCGCCGCTGGGGATGGCATAGGGAAAGATGGAGACGACAAACGTGGCAATCAACAAACTAAGCGCCAACGATCCTTTGACACTCTGCAGGCAGAAAAGTAGTATATCTCTTCAGGCATCTAGTGTCGCAGGGGAAGTTTGATGAGACCGAGCTCGGAAAAGAGAACTTAGGGTTGCAGGCACACATGGCAACTGTTGATGATGTTCTACCTCATAGGATCTCACTGAAATCGAGTGGTGTTCTGGAGAGCAAGAAGGCATGATTGTTATGTCAATATCTATGCAGCACTGAAATACTGGATTGGGTACACATAATTCATAAAGTACCAATATGAGACAAAAATGGCAAGTTACAATGTAGATGGGCTCTGATCAACTGCAGTGCTACTACCATCGTAATAGCACTGAGGCTTTTCAAGCGACTCAGGATATCACATGAGGTGTCACACATCACCACCATGGGCCTGGATGGAGTTGTGATGCAATATGCAAAGGACAGCTGCAAGATGCAGATCAGAGTCCAGTGTTTGGACTATCTGGCACTGGTTGATGAATTAGAGGTCCAAGTTGTGCCAATGCAGGATTACAATCTCGTGCTGGGCTTACTGTGGTTCCATAAAAGAAATCCTGACATCGACTGGGCACACTATTGCATGACTTCCCTGTGATCACTGAGTGTGAGTGGACTGGAGAAAATGACTCTGATGACTATGGCAGTGGCATCAAAGATCTTAGAAGCCAACAATGATATTGTGAATGACCACCTTCTGGGGGACAGCATGGATATACAGATGCTTGGTGCAACCACATTCAACAATCATCTAGTTAGGGTTTCAGTCATCCCAGCATTTGCCCTACGGATTGAGGAATGCCCAAAGCTGCTGGGTGCCACTTTGGGCAGCATCACCTTGGATTCACCAGGTAATACAGACCCAAGTGCTGAACATGACAAGCAGGGAGCAGGAGCAGTAGTCAGGGCAGGAGAACCCCTACAAGGACATGTTTGAACGACTGCTACCGGCTATCCAAATCCTGAAGCGGGCAGCTGGATTGCAGGGCTTGACTCCATTGTGGGCAAACTGTTAATGGCAAGGCCTCCTGGATTACTCCTGTCTTCTTCTTCTTCTCCACCTCCTAGTTCTTGAACACTTCAGCTAACAAAAATCGGAAGCAGCAGACAGAAGAGTACATAGAGACGATGGGAATGTGATCCCAGCAATGTTCTTGGAATTCATGGACATCTTGGGCAAGACAATGGCTGAATTGCTGGCACTGCACCACCCAATCGACCATCTAATTGACCAGGAGCTGACATCAAAGATTCCATTCTGACGCATCTACAACCTCTCCGAAGTCAAACTCCAAATCCTTCTGGCATAAATTGATACAAACATATCACACAGCTTCATCCAGCGGTTGCCATTATCCGCAGCAGCACCAATATTGTTTGCGAAGAAATCTCACAGTGGACTACGGCTATGTGTGGACTACTGGCCGCTCAATTCGGTGACAGTGAAGAATGGCTATCCCCTTGCCCATATCTCAGTAATACACAACCGAATAGGTGGAGCGCGGATATCAACACAGCTGGGCCTCCGGACGACTCATCACCTTGTCTTGGTCAAGCAAAGCAATGAACACCAGACTACATTCCGGACCTGCTACAGCCACTCTGAGCTGTGGTCTATACCCATCAGATCAATGAATGTATCAGCCACATTCCAGGCTGACATTGACAACTGCCTATGGCCTGACATTGATGACTTTGCAATATGCTACCTCAAACACATACTGATCTAGTCGACTAACAAGAAGCACCACAAGAATCAGGTAGAACCCGTGCTAGAAGAACTATGCCAATTGAGCTTCTAGTGCGAAGCCGAAAATTACCACTTTCGAGCACCAGAGATTGGCTTTCTCTGATTTCTCATCAGTTGTCATGGGATCTTCATGGAATCTGACCACATATTAAGCATCGAGGACTCGCCCACTCCCATGTCACTCAGTGATGTACATGTGCATATAGCTGTCACAAACTTCTACCCACTATTCGTCCAGCAATACCTGAAGCTAACTGCACAAATCCCCGTTGTACTGAAGAAATTGACACCCAAATGAGAATGGACCTGAATAGGAGTGCCCAGAATTTGGAAGGTCAAGAAGTCATTGACTAAAACACTAATCCACCAGAATTCTGACACCGCAAAGCCTATCATCCTCTAGACAAACCCAAATGGCATTTCAATTGGCAGTATACTTATCTAGTAAGAAGGTTTCGGCATTGTCCAACTGGTCAACATGTGTTCAAGATATTGCACCAAGATGACACCTACGATCAGCAGCTGTTAGCCATCCTGTCGACTATAATACAATTGCAACACTACCTCCAAGGAGCCAATCACCAGATCCTGATACAGTGTGATCACAAGAATCTCCAGTATTTCCAAACATCATCAGTGGTCTCCTGAAGGCAGGGGAGATGGGCTGAAATCATTTCATCCTACGACTTTTTTATCTAACACTTGGAAGTACAGAAGAACCTTACAGATGCACCATCAAGGAGACCTGATTCCAAAGAGTGATACGAAAGACCAAATGGACGACTCTTAGAAACTCCGGTGGCTAGCAACATCAAGCCAGTCAACATTCACCTACCAGCAATTGAATGAGCCCAGGATACTGATCCGTGTGTGACCAATGGGAAGAGTCAGAATGGGAATCCTGGCATGTCAGAAGCCTGAGAAGAGGACACCTGTATCAAGCAGGACCCGGACATGTAGTGGAATGTAGTGTTAGCAAAGGGTCCACATAACCTGCCAGCAGTCCGGGTTTGGACAACAAACATACTGCCCTAGGGTCCCAGACCCATCCAAAGTCCTGACCTGCTGCCTCTTGACGGGCGGGAGCTGTACCCGTACCCGTCAACCTGCACGTTTCAGCAGGATTTCCTACACCTGTCGGTTCCAATCTCCAATACTGGGTTTCGGGTTTTTCTAAGTATGGTCGCATTGAGATATCCTACCGTCAATCGCAAAATAATTGACTTTGCAACATCATTGTCTTTTTGGATGTATTGGTCGCCTTTATAATCAAAAACAAGAGAGAGATGCTCCCTGCCGCATTCTGTAAATGAGAGTCAACAGAGCGTCAACAATTTCTGGTCTTGCATCTTGGGTAATGCAAGTGGTGATAGGATGCAGACATCCATAAATGAGGTATAGGCCATATTTATAAGCGGAAGAGAAAGTGACACACTCCCTGCCCAAATCTGAAAATAGGGGTCAACGGAGGGTCAACAATTTTTGGCCTTGCATTATGGTGGATCTGAGTGGTGATTGGGTGCAGCCATTCATAAATGAGGTAAAGGCCACCTTGATAGGCAAAAAAGAAAGCAACATGCTCCCTGCCTGATTGTGAAAATGAGGGTCAAAAGAGTGTTAATGATTTCTGGTCTTGTAAGTCAGGTAATTAATCAGAGACTTGGTCATTGCAGTGCATAATGAGAGTATTGGCCGCCTTGATGGGCAAAAATGCTAGCTATGACATCACCACTATCTCCTAGACATGAGCGTCGATGGAGCGTCAATGATTTTTGGACTGGTAAGTCAGGTAATTAAAGAGTGATTTGGTTGTTGTTATACATAATCAAAGCATTGGCCGCCTTTAAAGGCCAAACAGAAACTGTCACGCTCGCTGCCCTATCTTCAAAACAGGTGTCCAAGGAGCGTCAAAGATTTCTGGCCTTGCATCATCGTTAATCAAAGCGCAATGTTGCTGCTATTGTCAATATACGAAGTTTTGACTGGTGTTACAGGCTGAAACACTTATGAACACTGTGTTACAGCGTTGAAAATGAATTAAGTTGTGATTGTCCGGGAGGGTGTCGTGGGAATATCTCTTGCTTATCTGCCTACAAAGGCTTCCAACTCCCCGTTTATAGATGTCTGCAATCAAGCGCCAGTTGGATTACCCCAGATGCAGGACCAATAATGATTGACCCTTTATTGATGCTCGTTGTCAAGATGGTGCACGTAGCGTGTTGCTTTCTCTTTTGCCACTACAAGCAGCCAATACCTTGATTATGCATAATAATGACTAAGTCACTTTTTAATTACCTGACTTACAAATCTAAACTTCATTGACGCTCCATTGATGGTCATTTTGCCATGAGGGTGTCAGCAATATGGAACAAGTCCATTTGGCATAGTATATCAGTAATGAGGTTTTGGCAGCCATTCTATCGTCATCATGCACTTTTTCCTTTATCACTACATTGTTCTTTAATAATCCATATAAATATATCCTTGAAAATATACTTTAAAGTGTCTGCTGATTATAGATAATAATAATACTCAAAAATCCTGTTCATTTCTGTCAATGGTCATCATCAATGTCAGGTTTGGTAAATCGGCTGCTCTCATCTGCAAAATGGATGTCAGCTGCATTACCACACAGCAGATAGTGTCCCAACCTGTGGATGTTCATTCATCAGTGAGCAAATCTGGAATACAATCTTTATCGCGCTTGCGATTCTTGGCTTATGCAGTAAGATGGCACAATTGAGCTTTGGGAAGAGGAGTATGTATATACCCATATCCGGGTGGCACACATTCGATTTTGGAAGTTTGAACTTCCTCATTGTCACCAGGTGGCACATGTGGCATTCCGCGTGGAGGTCGTGCCGGTTCTGGTGGAGGTGCAGCTGTTCCTTGGCGCCTGAAGGGTGTTGGCGGATGCATTGCTGCGCCACTTTGGCAAGGAAGGCAGCTGTCCATTTGATATTCACAAACTATTGCAGGGAGTCTTTTTATCGCAGCCTTCACATCTCTATGCGCAGGAAATTCAACTCCCCACTTCTGATTTCTCAGACTTTGGCATGAGGTTCCTTGATGAGGTATTACGTTTTGTCCATTGCGGCGCATGAAAACCCTCGTGCAACCATTTTGGCAATATTCAAGGCCAGAAGCGTGTCGGACTGTTCTAGTCGTACCCGACCTCATTGCATTGCCATAGTAGGAGACATGTTGAAAACCCAGAAGAAATGAGTTGTTGCTTCTAAAAACGAGATGCGGCTATAACCTCCACCATATAAAACTCCGCAGCCTCCTCTGGGGAGGGTATAGCCTGTTTCATCTGCTCTCGGGGACGCTTGATAGGAATTTCGTGCTTGAAAATCCCAGTGCTGATGACATCCTGATGTTCGATTGCGCAGACTGTCCAGACAAACGCTTTGGTCGACCATGGAGGTTTCTTATTATGGGCAGCTATATAGTGGTCATGTAGCTCTCTATGTGCACCAGCTATAGATCATATTGTTAGTCGACAGCCATGTAGCTCGGTTTGGATTTTCTGATATGGACTGGCATGCTGCTACTTATTTATGCAACTTTCGGTTTTACAGAATATTATTGAATGTCCCTCCTGGGTCATAACTTCATTGGCTGCATTGGTATCATCATGGTGGACTAACTGGTGTCTGCATTGCAGCTGTTTCCCAGCGAGTTGTTCATTGGATGAAGCACCGGTCGGTTGGCTCGATTCGGATCAGCCCCCTCCTTGCTCAGGTTGTTCTGGAGCCATGATATGCGGTTGTGGAGATGGTGAGGAAGATGATGACAAAAAGAAATGGGAGGTCCGGAGGAATAAATTGTTAGCTTCAACTCAAAATGGAATGAGTGACAGCCAACCTGCACGGTCTACTCAGGATGAAACCTACTGCCCTTAGCTACAGGTTGCAGGGGTTTTGAATGGTCCCATGAATGGCAGTAAGTCAGTCCGATGTTGCATGTGTGATTACTGGGATAAATCGTGGTGAACGACAGCTAAATCTCATGTTGGGAAGACACAAAAAGCATATTCTTCGACAGAAAGGATGTCTGATGTTGCGTGTCTCAATACGTCACCAGAATCTTATGTGAGACAGACGATAACCATTATGTCATCTTGTACGGTTGACATTACAATTTGCAATGTACTGACAGTCAAAACGCAGATGTTGTTTTCTTCAAGTTGATGAAACATACCAACCTTGACATACAAGACGCAGCTTGCCTCCCTGTTTCCATAACTTGCAACCTCCAAAAACTCACAGAACAACAAAGTCAGCCCAAGATACAATGGTGATTGTTCCGAGAAAGCACCTTTTGCCACATCCTGCGGGCAACTACGGCAAATGAACCAAGCGATCGACACGAAGACACTATCAAGCCAATGAAGGCAATAGCGGCTTCGAGGAAGAAAAGGTCTGAGCATTGGGAACATTGCGCAGCTTACGATCAAAAAAGAAGTGTTCTGCGGAGGAACGATACGGAACACTTTTTTCAAGCAACAAAGACAGAGATAAATTGATCCAGCATTATGTGGAGAGAGAGACTGCTGTGGCAAGAAAGCGAGTACAAGATGCAGAGACAGCGGTTTTGCTATAGCAGGAAGATATGAGAAATGCTGAAATGGCGGGATCGACAACGAGAAAGTGCAAAAAAACATTTCAAGACATCTTGGATGTTATCAGAGACAGTCTGAGCAATGTTGCAAGTTCTGATAATGGGGAGGATGGGGATGATGAGGAAGATGATGAAGACAATACAGAGTTTGGCAAGCTGAGGGAAGATGACAAACCTGGCTGGGTGATGGGCATAATGTCCAATACTGTACAGCCGCGCATGGAGAGTTTTTGGCAGAAGCAGATCAGGCTTGACGCATTGACAAAATGGGGATGGGGGGACGGGGCTGACTACTTCCATGAGAGAGATATGAAGTACAGGATGGCCGAATTCAAAGTTCTGGCAGTTGTTAAGCTGCGACCAGTCGCAGTTGTAGGTGCACCTGAGCCGAGATCATGTGGAGGTCTTAGGTAGACTCTTGATGTCGTCGCCAGACAATTGCATATACCACATGCGACTTGTCATCCAGGATGTGGTCATATGAGGCTAGTTTCGGAGAAACCGCAGTCACACAAACACTGAGCGACTCTCCCAGCCATAGCAGGGCGCAATTGGTCACCAATTAAGATATTAAACACTGTTGAACCTGTAAGCTTTTACCCCTGCATATCTCGTCCCTAGTTAACAACCATACAGAAATAGGCTTCGCACCAAGAATTCTTGATGGCTCCTGCGTCGCCGGAGGAATAGAGAGCCTAATAGTCAATTTTGACGACATATCCCCTTGAAATGCAAATCGTGTACCTATTTTGCTAAGTGTCAGGATTTTCTGGATCTCAGTGACCAAATTGTGGGACATGATAATTCGTCTCTGCTGGTGCAAGGCTCGTACAGGCCATGCGAAACTTTCAGACACCAAATCAGGTTGATAGATGACCAACAAACTGATATTATCTTGGCTGTTACGGTTAAGTGAGAAAGCAAAAACTAAAATAGAAATGACATTTACTAACAAAATTTCAATCAGTGATGTCATTGGAGAGACAGAAGTAGCAGTTAATGCGCAATGCGAACCAGGATGAATGATAACTGTCATGCTGCATTCATCGATGCCTCCAACTGCATAACTCTCCACTCAGGCCTGGTGCACATAGTGAAGATTTGGAAAAATGCTCATAGCACACCCTGGAAATCAAACAGAAGGAGCTGGATAAGGAACGGTCAGGAAGTCGGGCCATATATAACAATAACTGATGGATAGATCTATATGCTGCAAATGGCCAGCCGAAAGCACTGTAACATGATGAGCCAAAGTCATTCATCATTCAGAAAATGTGTATAGTTGTGGCAGAGATACTGAGAGGCCTCGAAGGTTTTGGATTCAATTGATTATACATATAAATGATATATTGGCTGTCATCAAAGACCATATGCATCTTGTGTACAATTGTTGAAGATCCAATGACTGTTAGTATGTCAATAAGGGGAGCGTCAACAGAACATCAGCAATTTTCAGTCTTACCCTGTTGGCTATCAAAGGGGTGCATAGTCACATCCTTCCCAAGATGAAGTATTGGCCGTCTGTATAGGTACAAAAGAAAGAGCTACACTCATTGCCCTACCCTCGAAATGACCGTCAACGGTGCGTCAACAATGTTTGGTCCTGTATCTTTGATAACAAATTGGATAGGCAACTGTGGTAACCCACAATCAATATATCGGCCACCGATATGTGCAAAAATGTTGGTGAGGACAAAGCTACTACGTCTTAAAAATGACTGTCAACGGAGCGTCAACATTGTTTGGTATTGCATCCTGGATAAGCAACTGGCTATGCACCGGCATTAACACATAATCCATATATTGGCCGCCTTGCTGTGCATAAATGCTAGTTACGATATCGCTACTACCTTCCAACAATGACCATCAACAGAGCGTCAACAATTTATAGTCATGCATTTTGGATGATTAAAGCAAAATGCAACTGCATTTACCCATAATCGAACCATTGGCCGTGTTTATGGGCAAAAATGCTAGTGATGATATCACTACTACCTTCTAAATATGAGCATCAACAGAGCGTCAATGATTTTTGGTCGTGCATCTTGGCTAATCAAAGGGCTATGCAATGGCGTCAACACTGAATCAAACTATTGGCCGCCTGTATGGGCAACAATTCTAGAGACTATATCACAGCTGGCTCCTAACAATGTGTGGGAACGGAGCGTCAACAGTTTCGTGTGTGCTCAGTAAGCTACCATCGCAAGAACTGCGCTACATTGTTCCTAAATTGAATCTTTAATGGTCAGTCTTCTGAATATGTCTTTGTATACAACTTCACAACTACACATGCAATGTCTCACAGTTCTGACTATGTTCTTGGTTGCAGCTATAGAGTCAATATTGAAGAACCAGCTTTCTACTTTACCATTATGTAAATTTTGACAGTCTTTCAAGTCAAATTACCCAGCTTTCGAATTCCTACCGCAATGTCAGATTCAGAATCTTCAAATACCTCATTGCTAGAGAGTAAGGATTTTTCCCAAAATGAACATGTCATTATTTGTGATTTGGGCAACCTTACTGTACAAATCATATTTGATTCTTGTTGCGCATCTCTGAATGTAAGCTCGAAGTATCCTATTTGTTTAGAAAATTCTAGCTATGCGCATTCGTGGCAATTGTAATTGCACTACGAAATCAAGGAGATTGGCCACCCTGGCATCATATTTATCATTGGCCATCTAGTTCTTCGCCATCCATCAGAACATGGGACCATCTCAATTGGGAAATACCAGCTCGCAAATGCACACTTAGGAAACTTAAATGAAGGAACAGAGTCGGAAGTTCCCGAGTTGACTAGTTCAATGGTCAATGAAACAGCTTTAGCCATTCTGAAGTGGCAAGGAAGTTGAGGAAGTACAACTTAAGTTTTCAAAGGAAATTCATATTCAACATATTGGTTACATCTATATTAACTGAATTGACAGAAAACACGGTCCAAACTGGGAGCAAAGGACTTTCACACTGAAGAAGTTCACCAAGAAACCTGGAATCGCTACCTCATATTAGGATTTGTTTCAGCTCATATTCCATGGCTCACAATATCAAACCTTGAGCTACAAGGGTCATATACTGCATCATGAAGCGAGCTAGTGCTACTGTCTGCTGCCACCCTTAGCACCATTTGCTGGGGGAAATACAGACTGACAGTGGAAGCAATTAAGAATCAATTGCTGTCAAGCAATAAAGTTAGTTTAACTTTAGTCAGGTGGACATCGTCGAACCAATTAGCTATAATGTTGGACATTGCTTACTATACCGATCGAAATTGGGCATTGGGAGATGTACAACTCACATTCGATGAGGTTGATAGCCTATTCTTCTACTAATTCAAAAGATTAATCAGGATGATAGGTCAAGGGTCAACATATTGGAGCAAGGCTGGCCTTACAGTGGGAGGGAGATCTGGATCAATATGAGCTTTCCGAGGGCTGTATGCTTGGAATTTTAAATGATAACACTTTCTCATATTGTTGAACGACTCGCAAATTACAATCAACCCTTGAGGCCTCTCGCACCGTGTGGCCTGCATTGAACAACAACATACAATGCATGCCGCACATCATTCAGCTTCCTTTAGTTGCATTCATGAGCAGTCTGGGTTTAAAAGGCCGCACCAAGGCTTGGGAAGCCCATGAGTGTGATCAGTGATTTGGAGAGAATGAAAGCAAATACATTGGAAAGAGTCAAAGACTTTGTAAAGAGGGCAATGCAACAATCAACATGGTGTCGGCCAGGAGACCAGGTTTAGCAAAGATAATTGAGAAAGTATGTATTTGAAGTATTTTTCAAATTCCTGAAACCTACCTTCAAATAGCACGGAATGCTTGCTGTGTTGATTACCCCGACAGCTGATCATCGAAATGACTTCTTTCACATTCAAAAGGCCAAATTAAGAATCACAGTACTACCTGTTATGGATGTGAAGACACGGTGGAATTCGACAGTGGAGTTGCTTAAGCGAGCCTCCCCAACAGCAAAATCTACCCGTGAGTGGCTCAGGAGTCCAAAATACTGTTGTTACCGGCCACTCATCACAACACAGGATGAATAGACCATTGTCAAGTATGTCATGGAAGTTATAGGGCCATTTGGGTACTGGATCCTGTGGATGTCAACAAGGCATATAGTGACTCTACATCACCTCATCTATGTGTACAATGACCAGTTCAATCATATGGATGGCATTATGAGAGATCTAGCTACGAAGAAGACTCAATGGGAGCAAGAGTTTTACTTCATGGTAACGTATGCGTGATAGAAGTGGGCAAAATATTCTATCGAAGTTACTAAAATGACATGGATGCTTCCCTTTTTGGCACATATTCATGATCCTTTCTCGAAGTTGTGATCGGTGAGGAAGGAGGACAAGGGAATGGACATTCATCCTGAGGATGAGACTTCGTATACTATTCAATACCAACAGGCATTTCTGAAGAATGTAGAGAATAAATAGTGCTCCGAACATAGACATCTGCCCGTCATTAAACCTGAAAGCCCAATCAGCAAAAATCTCATCTCCCCTGCAATCGCTTGTAGATCAGGTCAATTCTCTTTGTATCCATATGATTTGTCGAGTGATGATGATGAATGCTTAACGCCTGAAAGTGAGGCTGAAACAACACCTGGACAAAGCGATTGCCCAGCATGCTTATTGACAGCGACATCGCTCGAGTTGCATACTCTGCGTGAATTACCCCTGAACTGGGAGCAAATCAATCTGAATTGCAATGATGACCACTCCAACCCTATGGAGATTAGCTCTATATCTTGGGTACCAGATATCACCGACTGGTGGCGGCAACGAGACGAAACGGATACACAGTACGACCAAATCTCTAACGTGGCATGCAGAATATTTTTTATAATACCACATGGTGTCGGAGTGGAGGACGGTTTTTCCTTTGGGCGAGATGTCATTTGCAGGAGGCAGTCGAAGACCACAGGCAAGACACATTGCGAAAATGTCATCGTAAGGTAGTTTGCTCCAGCCAATAAGAGGATAATGGAACGCGATTACCCAGCATTGGTTACAACAAATACTGATAATGACTTGCAAATGAAGGGAGAGGCAGAGGATACAACATTACACCGAATGGCCAAGCTCCAAGACTTACTGGAGATGTGGCGGGACAGCCAAAACGTACGTGCTACACTGAAGGAATCTTACCCTGAAAACCAGTAAATGCCAGACCTAGGACTATTTTCAGATACAGAAGAGATCGTCAACATGTCCTGGTGAAACTTTCACCATGATGGTGCGGCTGCATTTCAATTGTCAGAAAGATCACCTTTGCCACCAGCTTTGTCTCCAAATGACCTCCCTGGATGACGAATTCAAGTTACAGATGTCCGCCAAATAACAAGATTCGACTGCCATCCAGCTGAAACTGAAGAGGACTGCGCACCTGAAAGCATTTCGGACACCAAAAATTGGCATGACTGGAATGGTGACCTGGATAATCCAAATGACAGAGATGATGACTGGGAGGCAGACAATGAATCCGACATTGAGCTAAACAACTGTAATGAGGATCTGCAACTCTCTGAGCAGCGGGATATGAGTACCGCACCAAATGTTCCCGAATTGATTTAACCAACACAGAGGTCAAAGAACATGGCTGAAAATGAGCTAACAACAATCAATACAATGGAAATAAGGTGGAATATGTGGAACAAAAAAACGTACGACAGACTGCGTCTATGTATTTTCAGCAGGTTCTTGATGTTGTATGCATGAGAATGTCATTTAGAGGAATATTATGTGTGAATATAGAACAGTCGCATCTGAATATTGGTTAATAGACTGATGTATAGTGGGTAGTGTTAGCAATGGGTGCGGGTAACCAGCCAGCGGTCCGGATTTGGACGGCAAAAATGTGTCAGTTAAGTTCCAGCCCCGTCCAAAAATACGACCCGCGGACTCTTGGCGGGCCGAACACTGGCACATACCTGTCGACCCGCTGGTTGTGCTGGGTTTGGCTAGACCAGTCCGTTCCAATCACCGGTTCTGCATGTCGGGTTTCACATTTATGGTCGCATTCTGATATCCTACTGTAGATCGTAAAATATTCACATTGGTACGTCACAGTCCATTTTCAATGTATTGGCCCCCTTGATCATCCAAACAAGTTGACACACGCGCCGTACCACATCGTCAAAATGAGAGTCAATGGAGCGTCAACAATTATTGATCGTGTATCTTGGGTAATCTGGGGGTGCGACAGGTCAAGTATAGTGATGAACAAAGTATTGGCCGCCTTTATTGCAAAAAAAACAAGCAAAACGCTCCATACCCCATCTTGAAAATGAGTGTCAACAGAGCGTCAATGATTTTGGGTCCTGCATCTTCGGTAATATGACTGGTGCTTGATCACACTCATTCATAAACAAGGATGTGGCAGCCTTTATCGGCAGATATGTATCGAATATTCCCACGACATCCTCCGGGACAGTCACAACTCATTTTATTTACAGGCCTACCACTTAGTATTCGTGAGCCATTTAGCGTACCAAAACACTCGAAACCAGGTATATAGACAATACTGGCCACATCGCGCTGTAATTAACCAAAATGGAAGGCCAACACTCGTTGACACTCCGTTGACACTCATTTCCATCATTGGGCAGGGAGCATTTCACTTGCTCCTTTGCCTATAAAGGCAGCCAGTACTTAGTTTATGACTATGTGAAACATATCACCCCGCAGATTACCCAAGATACATGACCAAGACTCGTTGACACTCTGTTGACACTCATTCTCATGATGGGGCTGGGAGCGTTTTACTTTCTCTTCTGACTTTAAAGGCAGCCAATACTTCATTTATGACTATTTACAACCTATCGCCCCCCAGATTACCCAAAATACCTGACCAAGAATAGGTGACGCTCCGTTGACGCTCATTTTGCCACGGGTGTATCCACATTATGCAATCATTTGATTTGGCATAGTCGATCATTGACTTTGATTTGGCAGCCTTTCTACCGTTTTCATTTACTTTCTTCTTGATCACTACATTGTGCTTAAATAATATATATAAATATATCCTTTAAAATATACTTTACAGTATCCGCGAATTCAGGATAGTAATAATCTCTACAATGCCGTGCCATTCGATGAATGCTAGTCATCACTGCCAGGTTCACTCAATAGGCTGCTCCGGTCTTGAAACTGAATGTTAGCTGCATTACCACACAGCAGATAGTGTACTAACTGGTGGATGTTCCTTCATCAGAAACCATATCTGGATCAACTTCTGTATCGTGCTCGCTATCCTGGGCAGATGTATCGAGGGTCAAAGATTCAGCTCAGGGAAGAGATGTATGTGAATACGCATATCGGGCCAGCAAATGGTTGATTTCGACCTGTCGAGCACCTGAGTTGTTACCGGTTGAGGCGGGTGTTCCTCCGGGCAGAGGTGGTATCCGCTGTGGGGTGGGCTCTGGAGTTGGCTCTGGAGTTTGTTGTCTGCGTTGGTTGGGCGGAGGTGCACCTCGTCCTTTGGGTCCACAGCATGTCCACGGATTTTTTACAGAGCCATGGGGGCAAGGAAGGCATTCGTGCCTGTGGTTTTGACGAAGCATAGCCGCATGTCTATCCCAGCCTTCACCATGTCATGTCCAGGCAACTCAACACCCTGCTTCGTCTATGCTCGGACCTTGGCACGAGGTTTCTTGTTCAGTTATTGCGTTTCCTCTATCGCGGAGCGTGAAAACCCTTCTTTGGCCATTTTGGCCATGTTCAAGGCCAGGTGCAAGTCGGACTGTTCCAACTGTACACGACCTCCTGGCCTTGCCATGGTAGCAGACAGGTTGAACACCTCCAAGAAATTAGTTGCTGCTTCAAAAATTGAGACATGGCTTGTACCTCAACCATGTATGCTCCCGTAGCCTCCTCTAAGGTGATTGAAGCCTGTTTTGTCCACGCTCGGGGATACTTCTCCAGAGATTCATCTGGGAAAATCATACACCTTACCACATCGTGGTGCTCGAATTCGCGGACTGTGCAGACAATTGCCTTGGTCGACCATGGAAGCTTCCCGTTACGGGCAACAATACATTGGTCACGTCGCTCCCGCCGTGCACAGGCTGTATGGTATATGATTAATTGACGGCCATTGACCACGGTATGGATATACTCACATCAAACTCCATGCTGCTTTGTATTGGTGCTGCTTCCAGTCTTACGGACGATTTTTAAATGTGCATCCTGGGTCATATATTTGGTTACTTCATTGGCAGCGTCGCGGTGAACTAACTGGTGTCTGCGTTTTTGCGGTTTGCCAATAAGTGACGTACTAAATTAAGCGCCTGCCATTCCGCTGGATTTGGATCCGCTCGAACCTGGCTGAGGTGGCTGTGTATCCATGATTTGCCGGTGTGGAATAGGAGTGGAAGATGATAACGAAAAGAAGTGGGAAGTTCTGAGTATTATATAGTTAGCTTCATGTCACAATGGAATAATCAGCTGCCAACATGTTGGTTATACTCAAGATGAATTCTGCTGCGTATAGCTGCAAGTTGCAGGGGTTTCCCACAACCCCACGACATGCAATATGTCGGTCTGTTGTTGTGTGTTTGTTAATAGGGCGAAATTGCGGTGTACCACAACCGAAATCGCATGATTGTAAGCTCTAAATAGGACATTGTTCGAATGAAAGGACGTCTGCTGATGTTTGTTTCAAATAATCCCCAGCATAATACATGAAACTGAGGCTGACAATCAAGTCATGTTGTATGGTTAGCCTAACTATTCCCGATTGATTGAGAGTCCAAAGGGACGTTTTGCCTTGTTCTAGATGAGTAAACTAACAAACCTTGACATAAAAGACACAGCGTGCCTCCATATTGTCCATATCTTGCAACATCCAACATCTCGGCCAACAAGAAAGTCAACACAAACTATAATCGTCAATGCTCCGAAAAAGAACTTTTTGCCACTTCCGGCTGGCAGATATGGCAAATCGACACAGTGGACTACCCAGCGACGTCATGAAGCGAATGAAGGCCAGTGCGGCTTGGATGCGGAAAGAGTCCGAGCCTTTGGGGCATTGGGAAGCTGGAGCTCCAAAAAGAATCTCATGACAAAGAAACGTTGAGAAACCCACGTCCTAAGCAATGAAGAGAAAGACCAATGGATTGAGGATTATGTTGAGGGAAAAACCACTGGGGCAAGCAAGCGAGTTGAAGACGCAGAGGCAGCGGTTCAACAAGAGTAGGAAGATATGAAGCATGCTGAAATTGCGGGATTGACGAACAGAGAGCCCAAAGACTCTATTGAGGAGATGAAGGTTGCTTTTGGAGACAGTCTGAGTGATCTTGCAAGTTCCGATGATGGGGAGGATGGTGAAGATGAGGATGATGAACAGACAGAGCAGGGCAAGCCGAGCGAAGTTGACGAACCTGGCTGGGTGATGGGCACAATCACCAAAAGGTACAGCAGCACATGCAGAGATTTCGGCAGGAGCAGATGAAGCTTGATGAATTGGCACAACCGGGATGGGATGATGCAGCCGACTACATCCGTGAAATAGATCAGAAGTACAGCACATCTGAATTGAGAGTTCCAGCGGTCGTGCAACCCCAAACAGATGATGACGCTGCAGCACCTGCACCGACAACATTTGGAGAGCTTATGGAGTGTCTTGAGATTGTCCCCGGAAGATCGCAAATGCTGCAAGGGACTTCTTGACCAGGAAGTCGTCATATCAGGCTAGGTTTGGTGAAGCCACAGTTGAAAACGAGCATATCCGGTCTTTAGCCCGCTGCAGAGCACGATACATCATCTTTGCTGAAAGTGAAGCCTGTTGAACCAGTAAGGTTTGTTCCCTGCATATAGACTCCAGCTAATCACTATATAGATTTCAGATTCGGACGAAAACATGGTGACGGCTCTCCCGTCAGCGCAGGAATAGATAGGCAAAGTGTAATTGTTGATGTCATATCTTGGAATAAAGCATGTTGTTTACCAACTTTGCTACATGTCAGCTTTTTGTTGATTTCAGTGACCAAATTGTGAGACATGATAATTCATCTGTGCATGTGCAAGGGTCAAACGCACCATGTGAAAGTTCTAGAATTCAAATAACGAGGAGAAATGGCCAAAACGTTCAATTGCTATCTCCAAGTGACTGTTATGTGACAAAGCAATAGCTATATTAGTGACGAAATATACCAACAAAATTCAAGTGAGTGATGTCATATGTGTAATAGAAAGAGCGGTCAGTGCTCATAACAAATCTGTCTGAACGACAATCATCATGCCGCATTCGTCCATGTATCCAACTGCACAGCGCTCTGCACCGACCTCGTGCACATGATTGAGATATGTGAAATTGCTCATGGTGCATCATGGCAATGGAGGAGGAGGAGCTGCATAAGGGAAGGTGCGGAAGTCCAGCTATATTTACCAAAAAGTATTGAAATGATCTACATGCCATAAATTGCCGGCCAAAAGCGCGGGAATGTGATAGGGCCACGTCATCTTTCACTCAGATTGCGTGGATAGTAGTTGATCAGAAATTGAGAGGTAACAAAACTCCAGGGTGCAAATAATAATACATACAAATGCAGTATTGGATGTCAATAATGCGTATATGATTAGTTGCATACTATTATTGTGCGTACACAGGCCGTTTCTAAGTGCTTAATGTGTGCGACAACAGAGTGTCAACGATTTTCTGTCTTACACATTCCACAATCGATGGGTGGCATTGTCACATAATGCCAAACGTAATGTATTGGGGGGCGTTATCGCGAAGAAGGCAAATGACACGCTCATTGCCACATCCTGAAATTGAGCGTCAACGGAATGTCTACGGAGGGTCAATGATGTTTGGCATAGCATGATTGCACATCCAGAGGATAGCGCAGTGACATTAACTCATCATTGAACTATCGGCCGCCTCTCTATGCAAACATGGTTACTGCAACATCATTACTATGTCCTTGAAATGAGCGTCAACAGAGCGTCAACGACTTTTGGCCTTGCATTATAGAAAATGCAAGGGATGCGCGGCAACGTTGATCCATAATCGAACTATCGGCCGCCTGTCTAGGCACTAATTGTTGCGACAACTTCGCTACTATGTCCCGAAAATGCGCGCCAACAGAGCATCAACAACTTATGGCCATGCATCTGGGAAATTCAAATGGCTGAGCGGTGACATTAAGCCATACTCATCCTATGGGATGTCTATTTAGGCAACAATTGTTGCGACAACATCGTTACAATGTCCTACAAATGACCGTCAACACAGTGTCAATGACTTTTGGCCTTGCATCATGGAAAATGCAAGGGCTGTGCGGCGACATTAATCAATAGTCGAACTATCGGCCGCCTTTCTCGCCAAAAATGGTTGCAACAACATCGCTACTGTGTCCTAAAAATGAGCATCAACTGAGCGTCAACAACTTTTGGCCATGCATCTGGGAAATTCCAATGGCTGCGCGGCCATATTCAACCATAATCATACTATCGGCCGTCTTTCTAGGCGACAATCATTGCAAAAACATCTCTGCTAGGGCCTAAAAATGAGCGTCAATGGAGCGTCAATGATTTTCGGCCTTGCATCATGGACAATGCCAGTGCTGTGTAGCGACATTAAGCCATAGTCAAACTATCTGCCGCCTTTCTTGGCAAAAATGGTTGCGGCAACATCACTACTATGTCCCAAATGTGAGCGTCAACGCAGGGTCAATGACTTCTGGCCTTGCATCGTGGAAAATGCATGGGCTGTGCAGTGACATTAACCCATAATCGATCTATCGGCAGCATTTCCAGGGAAAAATGATTTCAACGACATCGTCTCTATGCCTTAACAATGAGCGTCAATGGCGTGTCAACCATTTTGGGACTTGCATCTTCGAAAATCAAGGGGCTATGCAACAACATTGAGCCATAATCAAACTATCGGCCCCCTTTTTAGGCAATAATGGTTACGGCAAAACTGTTACCATGTCCCAAAATGAACGTCTATGATTTTTGATGTTGCATGTTGGATAATCTAACGGCAATTGAACGCAGATAACCCACACTGAACCTATCGGCAGCCATTATTGGCACAAATGCTTGTGACGATATCGCGTCTGCCTCAACCATTGCGTGCCCACAGAGCGTCAACAGTTCTTGTGGAGGCTCAGAACGCTGCACAGCAATGAACTGCATTGTGCTGTTCCTAAATCGAGTTTTGTGCGGACAGTATTTGCAATCTGACCTTGTATACAACTTTACAGAAATGCATGCAATGTTATACAGATCTGTTTTTTTTGCTTATGACTGTAGGGTCCATATATAAGAACCCGCAGTCTGCTTAACTGTATCGTTACTTTCGGCAGTCTTTTGAGTCAGATTAGCCAGCATTCAAATTCCAACTGCCATGTCGGATTCAAATGCTTTGAACATCTCATTGCTCGAGGTTATGATCTGTTCCACAAATGCATGTGTCTGTATTTGTGATTTGAGCGACCTTACTCTACAAATCATCTTCGAGGCTTGGTGGGCTGCAATGAATTCAAGCTCGAAGCGGCCGAATGGCTGGAATAATCCCAGCCATCCGCCTTCGTGGCGATTCTAGTTACACTGCGGAATTGAGGAAACCAGCAGCCCTGGGATCATATGCATTGTTTGTCATCAAGTTCTTCGCTCTCCATCACAACATGGGACCAGCTCAAAGGGGAAACACCTGCTGGCAAAAGCTCACATCGCAAAGTTAAACGAAGTAACAGAGTCAGAGGTTCCTGAATTGACTAGTTTAACAGTCGATGAAACGGCTTTGGCCATCCTGAATTGGCAAGGAAGTCGAGGAATCCCAACAGTAAGTTCGCAGAGTCAGATGATATTTGACATCAAGGTTATTCCATATTGACCGAAATGACAGACAAAACATTCCAAACTGGCAGGTATGGACATTGAATCTTCCAAATTTCGCTGAGACATGTGGAATAGTTACCTCATGTTAGGATTCGTTTCGGCCCATATTCCATGGAACGCTATATCGAATCTGGAGCTACGACAGTCAGATAAGGTATTATGCAATAACCTAGTGCTGCCGTGTGCAACGATCTTTGCCAGCATTTGCTGGAGGGAATATGCACTGACCATGGATGCACTTAAGAAACAGTTGCCGTCACAACATAAATTTAGTTTACCTTTTGACGGATGGACATCAACGAACTCACTAGCCATAACGTTGGTCATTGCTTACTTTACTGATCGAACTTAGGCATTGCATGATGTTCACCTCGCTTTCGATGAGGATGATCGCCTCTTCTCTTCCGCTTTCGAAAGCTAATCAAGGAAGATAGGTCAATGGCCAACATACTGGAGCAAGGCTAGCTGTACATTTGAAAGATGTGCTTGATCATTTTGTGCTTACCGTTGGCCGTTTGCTTGGTGTCACGACTGATAATTCTTCCTCATATTACTCAATGACACGCGAGCTGCAATCGACACTTGAGGCCTCTGGAATCGAGTGGCCTGCAGTGAGGAACCATATACCATGCATGGCGCACATCATCCAGCTGGGTTTAGCTACATTCGTGAGCAGTGTCAGTGTACAAGGCCACACCATGTCTTGGGAACCCCATGAGCACGATCAGCAATTTGGAGAGAATGATACCCTAGACATCAGGAACAGTCATGGACTTCGGAGAGAGGGCAATGCTAGAATCAACATGGTGTCGGCCATGAGACCAGCTTTAGCAAAGATCATTGACAAAGTACGTAATTCATGATAATTTGAAAGTCCTGAAACTGACCGTCATATAGGAGAGAATGATTGCAGTATTGATTCCATTGGCACCTGGTTGCCGAAACGAGTTCCTTGACTGTCAAGAAGCAAAACTTTGCATTGCAGTACTTCCGACCATGGATGTGAAGACACAATGGAACTCAACAGCAGAGTTGCTGGAGTGCGCCTTCCCATTACCGGAATTGAAATGGGAGTGGCTTGAAAACCCACAATACACTGAGTACCGGCCACCTTTCACAACTCAAGATGAATGGACCGTTATGAAGTATGTCACGGACGGATTGAGGGCATTCCGATACTGGACCCTGTGCATGTTGAAGAGGGATACAGTCACATTGCATTACGTTATCACAGTGCACAATGTCATGGTCGATCATATGGACGGTGTGAAGCGAGCTTTGGCTAAGCAGAAGACTCCATTGAAGGAAGACTTGTTCTTCGCTGAATAGTTGGCTCGACAGGAGCTCTCGATATACCACGCTGATTTGACTCCAATGACGGACATGCTTAGCATTTGGGCATATATCCTCGATCCTGGTAGGAATTTGCGATCCTTTTCGAAAATGGGACAAGGGAATGGATATCAATCCTGAGGATGAGACATCCTATAATACCCAATACTAAGAGGCCATTCTGAAGTACGTGGACAATGAATACTGTGCCATACATTGACGTGTGCCGGTCAATACACTCGAAAGCTCACCGAGCAGCAATCTCGTCCCCACTGCAATGGCTTCTGGATCCTGTCAATCATCCGTTGATCGATACGATTTGTGCAGCGATGATGAGGAATACTTAACTCCTAACAATTTGGCCGAGATGACATCCGGACGAACCGATCACAAAGAACAATGATCAACCGCGGCCAGGCTCTATTTGAATTCCCCGCCTGAGGTGCTAAAGAACTGGGGGCAACTTAATTCAAATCTCAATGATGACCACTCCTTCCCAATCGAGATTAGCAGTACGTTTTCGTTACCGGACACAATTGACTGGTGGCGCCGACAAGAGGAAAAACACTCCAAGTATGCCGATCTCTCCCAAGCGGCACGCGATAAATCCTCTATCATACTACCTGGCGTCGCAGTGCTGGCCAGTATTTCCCTTGGCCGAGATGGTATTGGCTAGAGGCAGTCAGAAACCACAGGCAATAGCCTTAAGGAAAAAGTTGTTGTAAGGCAGTTTGCTCAAGGCAATAATGGGATTTCGTCGGGCGATAACGCAGTAATGTATACTACAAACACACAACACCACTCGGAAATGAAGAAAGAGGTGGAAGAAACGAAATTCCACGCAATGGCCAAGTTTCACAGCTTTTCGGGGATGTGGCAAGGCAGCCAGAACCTACGTGCTACACATAAGGAATCTCGTGCTCAAAACAAGCAGATGACTGCCGTTGGATCCATTTTGGACATGGAAGAGATCGTCAAAGCCTCCTGGTCACTCTTCCAACATGATGATGCGGCTGCACTGAAATTGTCTGAAAGATCACCTTTGCCAGCAGCTTTGTCTGCAAAGGACCTCCCTGGAGGACGAACTCAAATCTTGAATGTCCGCCAAATCCGGAGCATCAACCGTCATCCAGTCGAAAGTGCTCAGGATAGAACACCTGAAACCATTTCGGACACCCAAAATTGGCTGAACTGGAATGGCGACTTGGATAATCCAAATGACAGTGAAGATGATTGCGCGGCAGAGGTTGAACCCGATATAGAGCAAAACAATGGCATCGAGGATCCTGAATGCCCAGAGCAGCAGGATGTGAGTGCCGCCTCAAATGTTCCCAGATTGGTTCGGCCAACACGGATGTCAAAGTGACAGGCCCGAAATGGTATCGGTGAAGGTCAATGGAATTCAAACAAGGAGACTTAGAGGCATGAAGAAAAGGTAGGACAGAATCTGTCAATGGTTCACCAGCTTCTTTATGTAGCTTGACCGGGAGTTTGAGTCAGAGATATAGTATTGGCAAATGGTGAGAAGTAGCTTGTGAATATCGGTTGATAAAGAGATGTATAGCAGGCGCAATGAATCTTTTGGCAAGATACATCATTTTCAGTCGTGTGACAGTGAACAGTGCATGAATATTATGCCCCTAGGCTATGCCACAGGGCCGAGTCTCAATCGGACAGATAGACAACCAATAAGGTCAAATCATGATGAAAACAATCATCAACGGCAGCAGATGTTGGATGGACAATACATCAAAATCAGCATCAACAGAGGGTCAACGATTTGTGGTCTTGTAAGTATAGTAATTCACCAGTGACTTGGTCGTTGTTATTTATAACAGACGTATTGGCAGCTGTTTTAGGCGGAAGAGATAGCAACACGGTCACCACCCAATTCTTAGAATGAGCATCAACAGAGCGTCAATGATGTTTAGATTTGCATCTTGGGTAATCTATGTTCCGATTGGTTGCAGACATCCATTGATCAGATATTGGCAGCCTCTCCTGGCAAAAACAACAGCGACATACTCCCTGCCGCATCCTGAAAATGAGCGTCATCAGAGTGTGAACAGTTTTAGGTCTTGCATATTTTGTGATCAAGGCATCACGCAGATCTTCGCGCGCGTAACAGTATTGTTAACCGCCTTGATAGGCAACAATACTATATATCAAAGGTGAAACACAGATACCAAATTAATCGATATTGCAACCTGCGCGACATGCGAAAGTGCATCATCGGTTGGTGAAAACGAGACTTTGATAAGATACTATTAACAAACTGCAACTACAAAAGCCTTATATGAATCTATAGCTCGACCCTCAGGGCGTCCCGCTGACAATCCGCCCAATTCAGACGGGTTGGGAGTTTACTATTGAACCGTACCCTAGTGGACCATTCGGGTTTCCTGACGACCCGGAACACCAATTTGGGAATGTCTCGGTTTCAACCCGGCCCCGGCCCCGAAGTGACTGTCCGGAACCGTTACTAACGCTAATAGTGGGCGATATGAATCCTTTGGCAAGATGTATAAATTTCAATTGAATGGGAGCGACCAGTGCAAGAATATTACTGGGCTCAGGTTTGTGAAATGGCGAAGTGTCAATCAGTTAGAAATGCAACCAATGAGTTCAAAGAAATATGAATGCAATTATCGATGGCAGCAGATTTTCAATTGACAATTCATTAAAATGAGCATCAATGGAGTGTCAACGATTATTGGTCTTTTAAGGCAAGTAATTGAAAAGTGATTTGGTTACTGTTATGCATAACCAATGTATTGGCAGCTGATATAGGCAAAAGACACAGCAACACAGTCACTGCCCCACTCTGGAAATGAGTGCCAACGGAGCATCAAAGATTATTGGCTTTCCATCTTGGGTAACCTAAGTGGCAATTGGTTGGAAACATTGATAAATGAGGAAGTGGCTTCCTTGTGAGGCAAAAACAATAGCGACACACTCCCTGCACAATCCTGACAATCATCATCAATGGAGTGTCAAAGATTTTTGGTCTTGCATCTTGGGTTATCTAAGTGGTGATTGGTTATAAACATCCAGAAATAAGGTATTGGCCACCTTCAGAGGCAAAAACACTAGTCACATGCTCCCTGCCCCATCCTGAAAATGAGTGTCCATGGAACATCAACAATTTTTGGTGTTGCATCGTGGGTAATCTAAGAGTCGCATGGTGGTAAGTATTTATATATGACGTAATGGCAGCCTTTTCGGCGAAAACAGTGCTTGATATATACGTTATCCCATCATGAAAATGAGCGTCAATGGAGCATCAACATTTTTTGGATTTGCATATTGGGCAATCAAGCCATTGCATGGATACTTGAGTTCATAACAGAACTATTGACTGCCTTTATAGTCAAAAATAGAACATATAAAAGGCAAAACACAGTTTCCAAAATAATCAATATTGCAAACTGGAAAACATGCAAAAAGAGATTATTGGATGTTGAATAAGTGACTTTGATAATATACCATTATCAGATAGCAAAAACAAGAGCATTATAAGAATCTGAAGATAGACTTGCTGGGCGACCAACTCCCAACCAACTCAATTCAGACAGGTTGGGAGATTTCCCTTGAATTCTACCTGAACTGATGGTTCGAGTGTATTGACACCCCAGACGGCTAATGAGCCAACAATTTGGTTGTAACCCGGATCCAGACCCAACGGGACGATCTGGAACCATTGCCAACCTTAGTGGAATGTCATTGTGGGAGTTCTCACCTATGAAGGCAGAATCCACGGGCCAGAAGCACTCCCAACCAAGAAATCTGTCTCTTCCACAATAACCCTGAATCCATTCACTTTGGAGCTCTTTTGACTGCTGAAACCATATCTGTTGAACCAATTCTGGTGCAGAGGTAAGCATATGTCATCTTATGTTGCAGCTGGCAACTAGGTGATGCGTACATTGACTTGGCTATTCATCTATTTGACACGTACACAAGAAGCAGAGTGACAGTGGCTCCTCCACTCATCACTCACCCGATACCACACGACGACGGCATTCAATGTCCACTCAACACCCCTCCGGGGCTGTATCCCAACTGTAAGTCCAAACCTTGAAGAGACCGTAAACAGATAAACTGTGCAGTACCGGGAGTTCCTCCCAAGTAATCAGCCATTCCCAACGCTTCTCTGAAACAGATATGATCCCAAGAAATGACCAAACTCGAGATCCCATCTCTGAAATCACACCTGATTTGCAGCCCAATATCAAGGGCTGTGGCCTGCACTGGACAGTAAGCTGCTGCACTCTTCATCTCCAGTGCACCGCTCCTCCGACAGTGATGATCAGTCCGGCTCTTGCTCCCATTTGATCCAGAAGGTGCTTCCAATGCAGTCCCGAGATTCCGGTTGAGTCCTGCAAAATCCCGTGTGAATGAGGATTTCTTGGCTCTGTCGATGACTGCTGGAGGATCTTCGTCTTCATCATCCTCATTCTCATCCTTAGCTTCATTTCAATCGGTAGAACCAGTGCAATCGTGCATTTGACCTGCAGCATTACCATCTCTCGAATTTCCACCTTTGGAATAATGGTTGGCTGCTGGCTGTGGTTGGTTGAATGTGGGTGTTCATGTGATTGGTACCAATATTTCTTGTGTCTTTGGCTTCTCCGGCTCCAAGATGTCCATCTGGGAATGCTTATTCAGAATTGTCTTTGGTGATATGTGTCACTTCCTCCCTCTAGATACATCTCTCGACTGACGGCCCTTTCCTCCAGCATCCACATCAAACTGGAATTGTCGACTATCCGGGGGTACAGCAGCACCAATACTTCCTTGACCTCTGTGACCAGCATTTGCGTTGTCATATATCTTGATACCAAAGCCATTGACAGGGACGATCTGTAGTCCCTGATCCATAAGTCTTGATTGGGAGAGTGCGTTGTGTGCTCCTCTCACATGCAGAACATCACTCACAACTACTTGACGCTCACAATTACCAGGTATGCGAAACTTCAGTCGAACATTTCCCTGTTGTACACCCTTACCCGCTACCCTCCTGGCAAAATTGCCATTCTCCCACTCATCCTTGTTGGTGAATCTTGTGTACCAAGCGAACATTCTTCGGTCTCCACAAATGTGGAAGGTGGAGGCACAATGGGAGTACCAACACTCCGTTGATGGGGCCGTGTTTCTGCCAGTATCTGTCAACCAGCAGTTTTCAATTGTCGTCATTTCTGCCAACTCTGGCGACAGCAAAGTTATCATCCTTGGCCTCGGCTGTGTGTTCAGGGCTTTTCTTCGGAACTCGAGGTTCACTGCGTTTCATACTCTGTCAGTTCCAGACCTTTTGCCCTTCCTGATGGCAATAAAAACAGGTCACTTTGCCCTTGTGATCTTGATCCTCATCACTCTTGTCACCTTGACCGCTGTTCCTATCGCTGTGTTTGCTTTTTCCATGGCCTTTGGCATTTCCTGTCAGGACCAGTATGGCTTCTGGTCCAAGGCCTTTCTCACACTTGATCGTGGCATCCATATTGACCTACTTCATCACAATGTCATCTGGGGTAAGGGTTGCTGTCGTGTTTTGGCCCATCATCAATTCCAGAAAGAACTGCCAATCAGCATAGCTCGGAATACCACTCGTGAGATACAACACACGCTCCTTGTTGGGCCTCTTTGCCCAAGTCCCTGTCACATCCGATGACGATGTTGATGGCTCCGAACATAGATTGTAGTCTTCTGCTGTTTGGTCGATCTGGCAACCATGAGTATCAATGTCATCACAATCTGTGAGTGTTATTGCTAGAAGCCCCTCCATAATCTGAATGACCTTACACTTCAACTTTGACCTGTATGGTGTCGCCAGAGTCTCCCGGAGAGTCCACCCATCCGTCATGTCTATGTATGATCCCTGCAGCCCCAGCTCCATGCCGAGCAAGATCATCAATCGCACAGTACCATCTTGTTTCACCCAGTCTTTGACTGCAGCCAAATATGTCAATTTCACCCTGCTGGTCACATCCTGCTCCGCCGGATCTTCGGGCCACTCACCCTCCCCTGGGACACTACCACAGACCTGCTTCTGCTCCAACATAACCGCCATCTCCCCTAACCATTGCTTGTAGTTCGACTCATTGAACATTGTGATTTAGATGGTGGTAGATGTCATCATGAGGATATCAATGTCAGAGACTTCAATTATACTCCGCTCCGCATCAAGAGGCATCACCTCCGTGAGTTGGGGTTCGTAACTACCAAACATCCAATGCGACTGGGTTCATCACCTTTTGGACAAATTCTGGTGTCGAGGACAGCATATGTAAACATATGGTGCAGCGGCCAAATTGGTGATGCATACATCAAATATTTCATTCATCTATTTGACATGTGCACAGAGAGCAGAGTGAATGCAGCTCCACTGCATAGCCCCAATGTAATGCCACATGATGACCGCACTCAAATTCCACTCAACAACATCTACAGAGTTCTGATGCCTAGAACAAGACACCACTGCTCGCGAGTACAGCACCCAATGTGCGTTATGCCATCGATTCCAAGCACCGCCCAATATACCATATAGAGCAAGTATGCCGCTGGCACCACCGTACAACCACAGGGATGCAATTTCTAGAGACTTCATCACCGACTAACTGTGTTCAACCAAGTCCAGTCACACTGTGCTTCCGGTCATAGTCGATGGATTCACTAGGATGGCAATCTCCCTACCGACCTGAAAGGATATCGACCCACCTGAATTGTCATATCTGTTCTTTGAGCATGTGATCTGCCAGCATGGTGTACAAAACAGTATCATCATCGACCACAGAATGCAGTTTGCCAGCCAATTCTGGATTCATGTGAACTCCTACATTAGAATTAACCACTGAGTCAGAACCTCCATCCACCGGCAGACCGATGGCCAGACCGAGTGGCCGAACCAGACCATGGCACATTACCTCAGACCCTTCAGCAACTATATGCCAGAAAACTAGGCAAAACTCCTTTCTGTGGCGGAATGTATATACAACAACCCAGTACATGCTTCGACTTGGTTGACATTGTACTGGGCAATGTACCGTCAGAACCCTGAGATGCAATTCAGAGCACCGAAAGCATCACATCTAAACATGGACAGCTTTGGAGACACTGCACCTGCGGGATTGACAGGGTCAAATCAGACACTCCATGAAAACATTCCGGAACCGAAGCTATGACAGACAACGTATCCTGGTGGGAAAGAAATTACATTTCACGTCAGAGACAAAGTGTGGCTCTTGAGCAAGCATTTCCAGGTGACCAGGCCATCTAAGATGCTCGATGACAGATGTGTGGGACCATATACTGGGAGTAAAGCCATCGATAGGAATGCATACAAAACGGACCCGCCCGAGACGATGCAGAATCACGGTGAATTGCAAGAGTCAAAACTCGATCTGTACAAACCCCCAGCATCAGACCAGCCTTCGAGTGAACTTCACCCAATGATCATCGATGACTCAGAAGAGTGTGGGGTTGATCACATTCTTGATTGCCAATGGTGGTATCAGAAACTTCATTATGTGGTTCAATGGGCCGGATATGGTTATATTCCTACAACATCAGCAAAATGTATTGTAGTCACTACGAGCCTCCAGGAGTGTCTGCGAGAATGTGGAGTGTAAACTTAGATGGGTCAATTTCAGGAGAGTATCAGACCCTAGGAGGGCATTCCAGCCGGCCTTTGGAGCTACTGGGATCTCTGATGCCTGGTATAGAAGTACCTTGGGAGTGATTGAGATCAGTTTGGGAATTCCTCGGAGCGCCAGAGAGAGCTTTGGGTGCACCTTGGAGTACCAGCGACAAGCCTCGGAGCCATGACAACAACCCTGGTACCACCTGGGAGCCCTGACGACGAGCCTCGGAGCGCCGGGGAAACTTCAGGGAGCCCGTCGAATCACACTTGAGTAGTCTGGAAAACACAACATCTTCATTGCAAATGCCGCAGGTGCGCCTGTAAATCATTGCTACTACTTATCGTTCAACAATTTTTAAAACTCATGTATACAGTTTGTATTCTCATCTATGTACATACGCATCTTTCTACCTATATAGCTACCCATCTACACACGGTATATCTCGACCGGCTGCAGGCGGTGCTTGAGAGAAATTCGAGGTGCGCTTGAAAATAACTATCAAGTGAACTCAGATGTACACTCCAAGGCCGTGATCGAGTGAGTATGGGGATGCATATGGAGGCAGCAATCGGGCTTATTTGGAGGTACACTTGGAGGCCACGATAGGGTGAACTTGGAGATTCACTCCGAGATTGTCATCAAGCAAGTTTGGAAATGCACTTGGAGACCATGATTGTGCAAACATGGAGGCCGCAATGGAGTGATCTTGGACATACACATGGAGGCCGTGATCACGCAAATTTGGAGATGCACTTTGAGGCTGTGATTGCGCGAGATTGGAGATGCATTGTGGAGGCCATGATTGTGCGAACTTGCAGGCCGTAATGGAGCGATTCTGGAGATACCCTTGGAGGTCATGATCTAGCGAGTTTGTAGATACACTTGGAGGCCATGATCAAGCGACATTGGATGAGTACTTGGAGGCAGTCGATCGAGGGCACACCGGGTGCTGAGTCTCTATGCATCAGTTAGTCAACTTGCGACCATGGGAATGCGACAAGGCGACGGTACCTTTGAGCTCTCATGGAGAGGTGGCTTATGGCGGTCAATCGTGTAGGGAGGCACCATTGAAGCGGAAGCTACATTCCGAAGTCAACTTGTAATCATGAGAATGAAGGGAAGGCGAACAATCTCGGCAGTATGCTGTACTCAGTGTACGCTGTACTCGGTGTATGCTGGTACTCAGTGTATGCTTGAAGTCGGTGTATGCTGTATTCGGTGTCAATTCATGATCATGGCAGGGGGATATAGACAGTGATGACAAAACTTTGTGTTCTGCGATGACGGTTGAGTTGTGGACGGGAAAGAGTGCGATGAGGGATGAGGATGAGTACGATGCGGATGATATGAGCAGATATGAGAAATCAAGGGTATGACCGGCCAGATTGGGGTGCGAAGACCTCGTAGTGGTGTCATCACATGCCCGATCGCGACTCTTACCTGCTGTATCGGGGATGGTGAATTGACTCTCACAAGAAATTCTCTGAAGTCCCAGTTTCTCATGATGATTTCCCCCATCTCCTCTCATCCCTCTCCTTCTCGTCCTCAAATCTAACATCACCCAAGTACACAAAGTGAAGTTATCCCTCTCTTTGTCTCGATGCCATGATCAAGAGTTAACACTGAGTACAGCATACACCGAGTACAGCATACACTGAGAACAGCATACACCAAGTACAGCATACACTCAGTACTGCATACACCGCGTACTGACTCATCCCAAGATCGACTGTCTCCCACTCCCAGCCAGTCTCTCATCTCTCGGCAGGCCATGTTGTACTCAATTCTCTACATTCCCACAATTACAAGTTAACCAATGAATACAGTCTCAGCTTCCGTCACGCCTCCCTCCCGAACTGCCGCCTGCTGAGTCAACGCCTCCAAGTACTCCTCCAATCTCGCTCGATCATGCCCTCCAAGTACATCACCAAACTGGCTTGATCACAGCCTGCAGGTGTATCTCCAATCTCGCTCGATTACGGCCTCAAAGTTTGCACCTTCACGGCCTCCAATTTCATATCTCCATACCCGCTCGATTACGGCCTTCAACTTCATCTCCAAACTCGCATGATCATGGCCTCCAAGTGTATCTCAAAATTTGCTCGATTGCAGCCCCCAAGTTCGCACGGTCACGGCCTCTAAACTCGCACGATCGCAGCCCCGGAATGCATCCCTTAGTTTACTCGATCACGCTGTGGTGAAACGGTGCAGCTACCTGGCACACAGCCCATCATCATCACTCTGCTGCACCTCGCATGGTATCCGAAGGGAATTCCTGAGAATCAGCGGTTCTGGCTCAATGATCATAGGACGAGGGTGAGAGTATACCTGGCCCTGATGAACCACACAAATTGCGTGGATCACGGAATGCTTGGCAAGAGTGTGTGAGATGTCAAGCTGAGAAACATAGAGTATGTATTTGGTATAATGCAATGATGTCTATCTACCACAGGGTCTCCCAAATATATACTCCCTGTTGCTGAGTTCATCTCCATCTATAATACATACACAATGCTCATTGGTTGGTAGATGGTCTTTTTCAGTCATGATTAGTGAACTGTGGCACTTTGCTTGAGTTTGGCTCTCACAGCAGCTATTGGTCAGCAATCCGAGCTGGCTAGACGCAATCTGGGTGGGCTGGCTCTCAACTTGCTGGAAACGATCTAGATGTGTTTGCTGGATGCGATCTGGACGGGCTGGCACCTGGCTGGCTAGATATAATCTGGACGGGCTTCCCCCCTGGTAGTTGGACGCAATCAGGACAGGCTGGCTCTCGAATGTCTTGAGCCGATCAAAAACGGCTTGCTCTCTACTGGCTGGATACACATTGGACGGGTTCGGCTGGCTGGACGTGATCTGGACGTGATCTGGATGGGCTGGCTCTCGATCATCTGGAGATGATGGAGACGGGTCGACGGGCTAGCTCTCTGCTGGCTGGGCACGGTCAACATAGGCTGGCTCTTGGACAAATTATTATAATATGGATGGGCTGACCCTGGTCGACTGAATATGATTTGGATGGGCTGACTCCTGGCCGGCTGGAGACGATCTAGACAATCCTGACATACTCACTGTGAGATGGTTTTTGGCTAGCTGGAGGCAATCTGCGCAGGCTAGCTCTCAGCTGGCTGGACGCAATCTGGACAGGCTAGCTCTTGACTGGCTGTATGGGCTGGCTCTCGGCTGGCTGGACATGATCTGGCCGGGCTAACTCTGTGCTGGCTGGACAGAATCTGGATGGGCTGACTCTCAGCTGCCTGGATGCAATGTGAACCGGCTGAGATCTGGCTAGATTTCATGGGTTTTAGGGTTTAGGATTCTTTTTTACATAAGGGGGCGGCGAAGCCGCCACCATATCTAGTATGTATATATATAGAGAGACTTGGATACTAAATGCCATATTATGGTGTAGCGAATCTTGTGACTGTAATAAAGACGAATATGATAAACAAAATGCCTTGTAGTTGTGGAACCCTTAGACCTGCTACTGTGGTAATACATCACCAAGTCTCCCTCAGAGCTGCCAAGCGGTCTCAGCTGCTCTCGAGGTCTCCCGCAGATCAGCACAGATGTCTCAGGAGCTCCAAAATTTGACCATCCTAATAGTCACATCTCGTAGCATCCTGAATGCACCTCCATAACTGTAGCTGCTGTCAGGAGCACCCGAGAATGCTCTTGCAGAGTCTGAGAGCACTTTGCTAAGCCGCAGGGGGGCCTGGGAGCATCTGGAAGTACTTCAAAGCACTGGTGAGGGCTAGCGGAGGGTCTGGGAGGTTTCGGAGTGGCTTCCAGACCGATTTACATTTCGCTGATGAAGTTGGGAGCCTGCAGACATCCTAGGCAATGCTGAGGCACTGGTTGACAAATTCCATCACAACCATCCTGGGTAGCGGTGATAGTGGAGGAAACTGATCAGTTTGGTGTTCTTTCGTCTGTCTTTCTTGCTGCTGTGATAGGATATGGTCCGGTACAAACGGCCCGACACAGGTTTTACCATGATTAGATCGCAGTCAAATGGAGGAGGAGTATCTCTGTGCGCATTTTCCGTGGGATGTTAGCGAGATTTGTTTCTAGTTTGTTTGTTTTCTATTGTTCTCTTTGTATGTGGATATGCAGCCCAGTAGGTCTGTGGCTAGAGAGGGAATAATGTAATGGCACGGAGTTGGACTAGAGGTTAGGGTTGCAACGCCGGCACGTGATGCAGCCTGGTAAGCCACAACCTGATATGGACTGCTCATGAGGAGCCTGATTCGATCCGAGAATCATACCACCTACACATTCACATTTGATCACTCTGACTCCATTAGCAACCATAACCCTACAAGTACAATTCAGACTCTTACTTAGCCAGCTGTTTGCATACATGCTCCTACAGTGGATTGCTACTAGATGATGGTTCTTCTCATTGCAGGAAAAACATGACCACTTTATAGGCAAGTTCTGAGGAATAGAGTACATCAGTTATCCTCGTTATGACACTATGACTGCTTGATAGCTCAATGCTAACAACATTCTCAATTTGAGAAAATCCAAGCTTGATATAGTCATGAATTCCCTAAAGCTAATCATGTTGATGCATAAGTGGTTTGAAAGCATTACGCTCCTGACTAGGGCCATTCTCTGCAAGATATCAGATGCACCAAATGACAGCTCACAACTTCACCTTGGACATCGTGCTTTTGTTAGTTCAGCAGTTGGAACATGTGCCAGCGTGTAGCTTAACAGTACTTATGGCAATGATATCAATGCCTCTCAATCATATGGCTATTTGGCTATTGTATCAGAGATGTAATTGGCATTCAACCAATACTACACCGATGTAGAGTATGACACACACATAGTGTTATGACGCATTCTAACTGAACCCACTCAGAAGGGTTGCTTCAGACCTCTTATCTTCAGCGATTGCCATCAATCCCTCAGGGACTGCATGCTCAGGTGTTGATGATTTGACGATCTGGAATTACCGCAAGGAGATTACTCTCCATTGCAGATGGCGTCGAGGTTCCACTTCTCGCCTATTATGTAATGTCTGCTGCACATGTAATTCTACCTATTCATAATTTAAATGTGTATTGTCCCACTAGATAAGATATAGCAGTTGTGACCAATAACTATTCACACCATTGATATCTCATAATATTAATGTCCTGGTAATCGCGAAATAGCTGCATTATCCATTATGAAGCTGCTACTGTGAGCTTACTCATGACTAATGGATCAACATGTGGCTGAAGTGTAATCCAGGTAAAGATCACTCGAGTGGCATACATAACACTGCTTACACATAGGCGTTATGAAACTCCCGTCAGGGTACTTTGATTATATTTGCTGCCATCCACTATGTACCATTGCCGCTGTCAAGGGAGAACCCCTAACACCAAGGAGAATGTAATTTAATGTAAGTTTTAACATAATCCAGAATAGATAATTTCAGCTGTTGTTAATTATACTGTGGATATCTATAATTGGCAATAATTGAAGAACAGACAGGTGTGCTGCTATTGACAGGTTTCTAATGCTCAATGCTGAATATTGTTAGCATTGTAAACTGAGTTAGTTAATGACACATGAATTGGATGTTGGTTGAAGCCAGTGCACTCAAAATTGAACCAGATGAACAAGATAAAGTCGAGACAATTACATGATTGTGGTAGGATTTCACCCTCCATCCTTGGCAAATGGAGAGGTGAGCAACATTTTTTAATAGTTGCCTCTGGATTTGATCTCATATAAAATAGTTATTAAGTATATAGTGGAAACATTTTGGGTGGCTATGTGACATCAAACAGCTGAAGTGTACAGAGAGTCCACTGTATTGGATAGAGTTGCAACATGTGAGTGGTGATTTTTGAGTGACTAGGGTGCAAATTGAATTGGTTAATAATACTGGATGAATATAATTCTCCAAATTGAGCTCATTCACCACAAGAACTTGATATATTCATGTTCTGCTGTGGTTTTAGATTTCTGTCGCTATGTTAGTGGTCAACTAGATACTATCACATGAGTAACTGGATCTTCAGTTGATTTTCTGAGACCGTGTCTGGAGAAGTATCATTGTTTTCATAGTAATTAATAAATGGAAAGGTTTACGCATATACATTTGAAGTATAGACTTTTGTTATAGGGGAAATGATAAAAGTGCAAAAGAAGAGAAGCGATGCAGAAAAAGGAAGGTAAAATATGAGGAAGATTCAGAGGGAAACACATGATTCAAGTTTTCTTCAATACCAAAATTATTTGCCAATTGGTTATATACAACCACTCACATTGTAATGTTGTGTTTAATGGTAATGCTACTAATTAACAAATTTTAAATTTCACATTCATTATGATTTTCATGGCTATAATTGTTGACTTCACTCATGATGAGAGTCAAGGCTTGTGTATCTTACAGGTGATATTCATATACGGTATGAAATACTTAAAAAGCAGTCAGATGAATGATTACCATGCAGTGATGAGGAATTAACACACACCGAGCTCTGAATTGGTACGAATGATTAAATTCATTGACATGATGACAGGGTTACATTATGCCAACAGTGATATTAAATCTCTGAGGCTGGATTGTCTGCACTTGAGCACATATCAAGTATTTCAAAAATCTGGCTATTGTAGATGCTGAAGTTTGTGAAAACTAGACACAATATGATGCCAACATGGGCCGTTCAGGATAAGTGGTAAGAGAGTTCGGTAGAAATTGCACATCACCACCTGAGTTACACATTACAGACCGGATTTCTAGAATTGCACTCAAACATCTCTTGACGGCACTGGAAGTACATAGCTCATTGTATAATATGGAACGGGTAGTGTCGAAATATTCAACTGTAGTGGAAACTAATTAAGTTACAGTTGCATGGGTTGAAATATACACCATTGAGGAAAAGCAGTATGTGTATACATGGGAATTGGCAGTTATATGTAGAACAAAGATTATCTTAAGATATTCTCCCTCTTATTGTTCAGCACTATAACTAGAATCCAAACTGCCTAAACAATTTTGAAATCTGTGAAGCTTATTTCTCAACATTCAAACTTAGTCAATATCAGGTTAAGTGAAGTTACAAGGGCTATCCACTGATGTTTGGCATGTGATGACTACCTTTCTCCAAAGCAGAGTGGATATAGAGCTTGAAAATCAACGCATTTTAGTGGCAGCCTTTACATGTGGATTAAGAATAGAGTTAGATATTACCCGAGGCAGAGCGTGATATGTAGCCGGTTCTTAGACTTGTAGTTTCTTATACATTCTCGATGAGAATATATGTGTACAATACTGGTTATACTTCCCAAGCTTTTACTGTGGAAGATGATCAGATCTTGAATAAGCAATCAGATACATTGAGTGCTGCAGTACATATGGTTGGGGTGTGGTGGGCTTGAATAGGGGATTCAAGGCATGTTTACACTGTAATTACAGAAATTCTAGCAAATGCATCAGCAAAATGTAAAATGGTTTGGAAGTTATAACTGAACAACTCTGCAACTCTGTACAGCCACACTGAACCTTTCAGATGCTTCCAGATGCTCCCGGATAGACTGAATGCAAAGCGATGTGCTTTCAGGTGGCCAGAGACTACTTCACCGGTGCTCCTCAATGCTCCGGAAGTTGTGGAACAGATACAAGAATATCCTGAAGAGAGTACAGTTGTCTTCGAAATGCTACAGAATCAAACTATTAGAATGTGTAAATTTTGGAGCTATTGAGAGTGATGGCCACGTCTCCAAGACAATTCTGGTGCATCTCGAACCGGGAGCCATACCCTCCGGAAGTGATTATTATAATGTTGATGTCAAATAGTACAATTTGATTCACTATCTTCCTCCTGCACACCTTGATTCAGGCGTTGTAACTGAATATACAGTCCAGTAGGTATCTAAATTCTCATGACTATTAACAAGCCGTACGCCATCCATTCTATCTGATGCAGCATTCTCTTGCACCAGATGTGCCAGTCCAACAATTGCTCCGACAGGTTCAATATGAATCTTATCAGTCAGTTTGACAACCTGGATGAACCTGTGAACACAATCAGCGCAACCATACGGATCTTTGTACTTTCTTGGAATCACCACCGCATATTCTTGAGCTTGAGGACTTAATATCCATTGTTGAATCTTCTTGAACCACTTAGAACAGGTCGATATCATTTTTGTGGTGGGAAGGTCATCCTGAAATCGGAGTATCTGATTCGGCGGAGTCCAGCTAAAGTATAATACACGAAAATAAGGAACATGGCCGTTGAAGGTGTTATCAAGGTCACTGTCTGCATATTGGACCGAGATGTTATCAGATTGAGACATGACCCCTTGGTTGGCATTGTTATATTCTACTGTGCAAGCAAGTCCCAGATGGTCAACAGATGTAGGGTAGTGAAATCGTTGACAGTAGTACAACAGCCCATTCTGAAGTTTAATATATATACTGTCTATGAGTACATTCGGATCATATCAAGTGTTAGCAATGGATTCGGGTAACCTACTAGCGGTCCGGGTTGGGTCCAGAAAAACGAGGCGGTTCAGTTCCAGATCTGTCCAAAAACCCGACCTGCTGCTTCTTAGCCAGCCAAACCCGTGCCTGTACATAATGTTAGCAACAGTTGCGGACTTTAAATTTGGGTTTGGGTCCGGGTGCAAACTGAACCATCGCCAAATTAGCTGTACGGGTTGTCAATAATCCCAAACCATCAACTTGGGTACAGTTCGATGGCAAATCCCCAACCCGTCTGAAATTGGTTGGTTATCAGCGGGTCCATCTATACATTCATATAAGGCTCTTGTTATTACAGTTTGTTAATAGTATCTTATCAAAATCGCGTAATCAACAACCAATAATATGTGTTTTCATGTTTTGCAGTTTGCAAAATCGATTAATTTGGAATCCATGTTTTACCTTTGATATATTGTATTTTTGCCAATCAAGGGGGTCAATGATTCCATTATGAGCACGAAGATCCGTGCGATGCCTTGATCACCAAATATGCAAGACTCAAACCCAGTGACACTCCATTGACACTCATTTTCAGGATGCGGCAGGGAACATGTCGCTGTGGTTTTTGGCAGTACAGGTTGCCAATATCTCATGAATGGATGTTTGCAACCAATTGGAAGATAAATTACGCAAGATGCAAAGTTAACATTCATTGATGCTCTATTGAAGCAAATTCCCAGAATTGGGTGGTGAGCGTGTTGCTGTCTCTTTTGCCTACAAAAGCTGTCAATATGTCGGGTATGCATAACCGTGACCAAATCACTGTTCAAACACCATACTCACAAGCCCACAAATGGTGGATGCTCCGTTGACGCTGATTTCAATATATTGTCCATTCAACATCTGCTGTCATCGATAATTGTTTTCATGATGATTTGAATATATTGGTTGTCTTTCTGCCAGATTGAGACTCGGTTCTGTGGCAAAGCCGAGCGCAGTACCATTCTTGCACTGTTAGCTCTCACACGACTGAAATTTATATATCCTGCCAAAAGATTGATTGCACCTGCAATACATCTCTTTATGAACCAATCTTAACAAGCTACTGCTCACCATTTGCCCATAATATATCTCTAACTGAAACTCTCGGTCAAGCTACATAAAGAAGCAGGTGAAACATTGACAAATTGTGTCATACATTCTTGTCACTCCGTTATTCCTCCTCGTTTCGATTGCATTGACCATCACCCACCCCTTTTAGCCTGTTTCCTTGACTTCCATGTTGGCCGAATCAATCCAGGAATATTTGGCATGCTCCTCACATCCCACTGCACTGGGAATTCCTGCATCCTCGATGCGATTGTCATACTCTATATCAGATTTGTCATCTGCCACACAATCGTCTTCGCATTCATTGGGATTATCCAAGTCACCGGTCCAGTTAAGCTAATTTTCGGTGTTCGAAATGCTTTGACGTGTGCTATCCTCACCACTTCCGAGTGGATGACAATTGTGTCTTTTTATTCAGCGGACATTTAATATGTAAGTTCGTCCCCCAGTGAGGTCCTTTGCAGACAAAGCTGGTACAAAGGTGATCTTCCTGACAACGTAAATGCAGCCACATCACCTTGTTGAAAGAGTTACTAGGATCCTTTTGGGGATATCTTCTGTCTCTAAAATGTATCCTATGGCTGTCATCTGAATGTTTTGAGCGCGAGATTCCTCCTGTATATCATGTAGGTTATGGCTGCCCTGCCACATCTCCACAAAGTTGTGGACCTTGGCCAATCTGTGCAAGTTCCATTCCTCCGCCTCTGTCTGCATGTCCGAGTCGTATTCTGTGTTTGTTGTGTCCAATGCTGGGTCATCACCTGCCAACATCACGTTATTGGCTTGAGCAAACGGCCTTACAACGACGTTGTCACGATGGGTCTCACCTATGGTTTATGCCTGCCTCCAGCCGAAAACATCCTGGGCAAGGGAAACACTTGCCTCCTCTCCGTCACCATGTGGTATGATAGGGAATACGTCACATGCCTCATTACCGAGATCAGAGTACTTCAAGTGCGCATACTCTTGTTGGCGCCACCTGTCGGTTATGTCTGGTATCAATAATATATTGCTAATCTCTATTGGTTATGAGTGGTAATCATTGAGATTCGAATTAATTTGCCACCAGTTCTTTGGTACTTCAGGTGGTGAATTTCAATAGAGCCTGGCAGAGTACAATAAGTGTGCTGCGGGATCGCATTGTCTGGGTGTCGTTTCAGCCACATTGTTAGGCGTTAAGGATTCTTCATCATCGCTGGACAAATTCTATGGATCGAACGATGATTGACCGGATCCTGCAGCTGTTGCGGAGGGGATGAGTGTGCTGCATGATATGCTTACCGGTTTATTGACCGGCACTCCTCGACGTTTGGCACAGCATTTGTTCTCCACCTACGTCAGCAAGACCACTTGTTATTTGGCAGTATAGGATGTCGCGTCCTCAGGATTAGAATCCATTCCCTTGTCCTACATTCTAAACGATCGCAAATTCTGGAAACAATTGAGGATATGTGCTGAAATGAGATGCATACCCATTGATAGAGTCACTTCGGCATAATATGGAGATAGCTTCTGTCGAACTAACTTCACCATGAAGAACATGTCTTCCGTCCATTCAGTCCTCTTCTTAGCCAAAGCTTGCATAACTCCATCCATGTGATCAAACATGAGATTGTACACTCTGATAACGTGATGCAATGTGACTGTCTGCCTCTTCCACATCCAATAGGTCCAATATCGGAATGGCCTCAAAACTTCCACGATGTACTTGGCAATGGTCCATCCATCCTGGGTTGTGAAGAGTAGCCCTGAATCACTGTATTTTGGATTTTGGAGCCATGCGCAGGTGAATTCTCGTATTGAGTAGGCTCGCTCAAGCAATTCCAGTGTCGAGTTCCAACTTGCCTTGATATTGATGATAGCTAGTACTGGGATGCTGAAATAGACTGTTTGACAGTCAATGAACTCATTTCGACGACCAGGTGTCAGTGTATTCATTACAGCAAGCATTCTCTGCTATATGAAGGTCAGTTTCAGGATGTTCACAATATCTTGAAATACGTACTTTTTCAATTATCTTTGCAAAACCTGGTCACATGGCCGACACCTTGTCGATTCTAGCATTGCCCTCTTTTCGAGGTCTTTGACTCTTCCCAATGTCAATGCTTTCATTCGCTCCAAATTGCTGATCGCGCTCATGGGCTTCCAAAGACTTCCTGTGGCCTTTTACACCCATACTACTCATGAATGCACCTACAGCCAGCATCATGACGTGCGCCATCCATGGTATGTGGTTCCTGAATGCAGGCCACTCGATTCCGGAGGCCTGAAGTGTTGATTGCAGCTCACGTGTCATTGAGTAATTTGAGGAAGCTTCATGAGTCCTAATTCCGTGCATGCAGCCATCGGTTGGCTCAGAACAATCAAGCACGCCCTCCAAATGCACAGCTAGAGTTGCTGCAGTATGTTGGCTTTTGACCTATCATCCTTGAATCGCTTTCAAAACCGGAAATAAACTAGCGATCAACCTCATCAAAAGCGAGTTGTACTGCACGCAATGCCCAATTTCGATTCATATAGTAAGCACCGACTGAGGTTATGGCGAATTGTTTTAGTTGATGTCTATCCGTCCAAAGCCAAACTAGCTTTATATCATGCTGGCCATTGCTACTTATTTGCATCCACAGTCAGTGCATATTCCCTCTGGCAAATGTTGCGAAGGGTCATGGAGGACGGCAGCACTAGGTCACTTCGTAATGCCGTATATGACTGTGGTAGCCTGAGATTTGATATAGCAATCCATGGAATATGAGCCAAAACAAACCCTAACATGAGGCCGCGATTCCATGTGTCTTGGAGGAATTCGGAAGTTCTAATGTCCTTAGCTGCCAGTTTGGAACATTTTTTCTATCATTTTAGTCAATATGGATTTACATGGATGTCAAATATGAATTTCCTCTGCGAACTTACTATTGTAATTCCTGACTTTCTTGCCTCTTCAGAATGGCCAAAGCTGTTTCATCGACCGTCCAACTAGTCAATTCAGTGAGTTCTGACTCTCTTGACTCGTTCAACATTGCCATGTGAGCTTTTGCCACCAAGTGTTTCCTCATTGAGCTGGTGCCATGTTCAGATGGATGACAAAGATCTTGATGACAAAAGATACATATGATTCCAGGGCTGCCTGTCCCCTCAATTCCGCAGGGCAAAATAATCACCATGAAGACGCATGTCTAGAATCATTCCACCTAACGGGACGTTTTGGGCCTACATTCAATGAAGCCCTTCAAGCATCGAAGATGATTTGTCCTGTAAGGTCCCTCAAATCACGAATAAAGACACCTTCATTTTTGGAAGAGATCATAACCTCTCGCCATGAGGTATTTAAAGATTTTTAATCTGACATGGCTGAAGCAATTGAAAAGCTGCGCAATCCGACTCAAAAGACTGCCGAAAGTTACATTATAGCACAGTACAATGAGAGTTCTTAAATATTGACTCTAGAGCTACAAGCAAATAAGTCTGATCTGTGAGACATTGCATGCATATTTGTGATGTTGTATACAAGGACATATTGAAATGACTGACCTGGTAAAACTCAATTCAGGAACACCGCCATGCAGTTCGTTGCTGTGTAGCTGGCTGAGCTTCCACAAAATTGTTGACGCTCCCTGGGCGCTCAATTGTAGGAGGTGGACGCGATGACGTCACTTGCATCATTGCCAATACGGGCTGCCGATTGGTTAATTGTAGATCAGCTGCGTTTCATTGCCCTTGGACTATCCAAGATGCAAGATCAAAAATCATTGACGCGCCGTTGATGCTCCATTGATGCTCTGTTCACGCTGATTTTACAACATAATTGTCATGTTGTCGGAAGCATTTTTGCATAGAAAGGCGGCCGATTGTTCGATGGTGGATAGATGTGGTTGCACTGCCCCATGATTTTCGAAGATGTAAGGCCAAAAATCGTTGATGCTCCACTGACTTTCATTATTGGGGCATTGGTACGATGTCGTCTAAAGAATTTTTGCCAAGAACGGCTGCGAATAGTTCCATAATGTATTCATGTTGTCGCACAGCCCCTTGATTATCGAAGATGCAAGCCTGAAATCATTGATACTCTGTTGACACTCATTCTCGGGGCATAGGTACGATGTTGTCCAAAGCATTGTTGCGTAGAAAGGCGGCTGATAGTTCGATTATGGATTAATGTCATCGCTCAGCCCCTTGATTATCGACGACGCAAAGCGTAAAATCATTCATGCTCCATTGACGATCATATTCAAGACATAGCACCGATGTTGTCGCAACCATGTTTGCATAGAAAGGCGGCCAATAGTGTGATTATCGTTTAATGTCACCGCACAGTCCTGGGATTTTCCAAGAAGCCAGGCAATAAGTTGTTGACACTCTGTTGATGCATATTGATAGGACATAGTAGTATTGTTGTCGAAACCATTTTTCCCTAGAAAGGTGGCTGATGGTTCGATCATGCGTCAATGTTGCTGCACAGCCCTGGGAATTTCCAAGGTGCAGAGCTATGAGTCGTTTACGCTCCGTTGACGGTTATTTCTAGGACGTATTAAGATTGTTGTCGCAACCATTTTTGCCTGGAAAGCCAGCTGATGGTTCGATTATGGGTTAATGTCGCCGCACAACCCTTTGGATTTTCCAAGATGCAAGGCCAAAAATCATTAACTCTCTGTTGACGCTCATTGTTAGAATGGTGCAACGAGCATGTCATTTGCCTTTTTCGCTATATCACCAAGCAATACATTCACTCTGGAGGGATGTGACAATGTAGCCTTCTCATTGCAAAATGTGTAAGACTGAAAATTATTGACACACTGTTGACGCTCACAGTAATCACATCGAAACGTCCTTTGTATACTTAATAATTTTATGCAACCAATCGTATACTCATCATTGACATCCAATATTGTGTTTGTAAGTATTATCATTTGCATCCAGGATCTTTTTTACCTCTCAATGCTTGATCAACATCTATCCATGGTATCTGAGTGGGAGATGACGTGGCCCTATCGCATTCCTGCGCATTCGGCTGGCAATTTACAGCATGTGGATCATTTCACTAGTTGTTGGTGAATATAGCTCGACTTCCTCACCTTGCCTCATCCAGCTCCATCTCCTCGATTTCCATGATGTACCATAAGTAATTTCAAATATCTCGACCATGTGCACCAGGACAGTGCGGAGAGTTATGCAGTTGGATGCATGGATGAATGCAGCATGACAGTTGTCATTCAGACAGATTTGTATTGGGCACTGACGACCCTTTCTACAACTCGCATGACATCACGCACATGAATTTTGGTAGTAAATTTCGTCTCAAATATAGCTTTTGCTTTCTCACTGGACGGTAATCAGCAAACAGAAGTCGAACCTGTTGGCTGTCTTACAGTCTGATGTGGATTCCAATACTTTCGCATGGTGCTTTCGACACTTGCAAATGCACATACAAATTATCATGTCTCACAACTTGGTTACTGAAATCCAGAAAAAGCTTACACGTAGCTAAATTGGTACACTAATTCCATTTCACTGAGACATGACTTCAGTATACTAATTTGCCAGTCTATTCATCCGCTGATGCAGGAGCCATCACCATGTCTTCATCCCAATCCGATTTCTATATGGTGATTAACTGGGGAGGCTATATGCAGGGGTAAAGCTTACGAGTTCAACAGGCTTCACATCCAGAATGAGTGATGAGTCGTGATGGGCAGCGGGTGCAAGACCGTGTATAGTCGTGTTAGACTGCGGCATGCCAGAACGTAGCCTCATATGACTACCTCCAGGTCAAGAAGTCCCTTCCGGCATTTGTGATATTCCGGGGACAATGTCAAGACACTCCATATGCTCTCCAAATGTTGTCGGTGCAGGCACTGATACATCCTCATCTGTATGCGGTTTAACGACTGCCGGAACCGTCAATTCAGATGTGCCTTACATCGTCGCTCTAATGAGGAAGTCATCGGCTGCGTCCTCCCATCCCAGTTGTGTGAATTCATCAAGCTTCATCTGCTTCTCCCGATACCTCTCGATGCGCTGCTGTACTGTTGTGGTGATTGTGCCCATCACCCAGCCAGGTTCGTCATCTTCGCTCAGCTGGCCCCACTCTGTGTCTTCATCATCCTCATCTTCCCCATCCTCCCCATTGTCAGGACTTACAAGATCACTCAGACTGTCTCTGATTGTACCAATCATCGCCTGAAATGTCTTTTCGTGTGCTTAGTTCATCAATCCTGCGATGTCAGCTTTTTTCATACCTTCATGCTCTTGCTGAACCACTGTCTCTGCATCTCGAACTTGGTGTCTTGCCCCGGCGGTTTCTCTCTCAACATAATCCTCCATCCATTTCTCTTTCTCTTCATTGCTTGAGAAGTGCGTTTCTCGTTGTTTCTCGACCTCAAGCTTCCTTTTGGATTGCAAGGTGCGCAATACCCCAAGGGCTTGGACTCTTTCTCCTTCCAAACTGTTCTTGCCTTCATTCGCTTGATCATGTCGTTGGGTTGACCACTATGTCGATTTGCCATATTTGCCTACTGGATGTGGCGAAATGATCTATTTCGGAGCATTGACCATTGTAATTTGCATTGACTTTGTTGTTGGGTGAGATGTTGGATGTTACAAGAAATGGACACTATGGAGGCAAGCTGCGTCTTTCATGTCAAGGTTGGTACATTTACTCATCTTGAACAAAGCAAAATCAATCTATTGACAGTCAATAAATTGGGAATAGTTAGGCTAACCCTACAACATGACTTGATTGTTAGCGTCAGTTTCATGTAATACCCTGGGGATTATTTGAGACAAACATCAGCAGACATCCTTTCCTTTGAATGATGTCCTATGTCTGTCTGACAATGATGTGATTGTGGCTGGGGTACACCGCATTGTATCCCCGTGCACAATCATATCACGTTGGACCGACATAATGCACATCGCAGGGCGGTGCGAAACCCCTGCAACTTGCCGCCATACTCATCAGGATTCATCTGGAGTATAACGAACATGTTGGCTGCTACTTATTCCATTCTTACATGAAGCTAACTATATAGACCTCAGGACTTCCCACTTCTGTTCATTATCATCATCCTCTCCTATTCCACACCAGCAAATCATGGATACACAACCACCTCAGCCAGGTGAGAGCGGATCTGAATCAAGCCGATTGGTGGGCGCTACATCAAATAGATCCCTCATTGGCACACAGCACAAATGCGGATATGAGTTAGTCCACCGCGAAGTTGCCAATGCGGCCACCAAATTTCTGACCAAGGATGCACAAAAAAATCGTCCCTAAGACTGCAAGCAGCAAGAATACGAAGCAGCATGCAGTTGGATAGTAGTGTATACATCTCGAGGTAAACCGCCGTCAATACACAGTATAACGTACAGCGGATGTCCCTAGAGAGCTATGTGACCAATTTATCACTGCCCCTTAAGTGCAAAACCTCCTTCGTCCACAAAGGCATTTGTCCTCACAATCCTTCAATTCGATCATGATGATGTCGACATCTTTCAAATAATCGCGGATGTATCTTCTGATAAGCATCCCCGTGACTCGACGAAACAGGATTTAATCACCTTAGAGGAGGTTACGGAAGTGTATATTGTAGAGGTAATAGCCAAAGCTCATCGTTACAAGGAGGAACTAATTTCTTGAAGGTTTTCGACATGACAGCTACTATGGCAAGGCAAGGAGGTCGGGTACAGCTGGAACAGTCTGACATGCGCGTGGCCTTGAACATGGCCAAAATGGCCAAAGAAGGGTTATCGCATGCGGCAATGGAGCAAACACAATATCTGATCAAAAATCCTCGCGCCGAGGTCTGGGAAGAGATGAAGCAGGGTGTTGAGTTTCCTCAGCATAAAAAGGCGAAGGCTGCGATGGAAAGAGACCAGGCTATGCTTCATCAAAACCACATGGCCGGATGCCTTTCGGGCAAAAATGGCACCGCAAAGAATCTGTATACACACATGAGATGCAAAGGAATAGTTGCACCTCCACCCGCCCAACACAGACACCCAACTCCAAAGCCAATGCCACCTGTGCCCGGAACGCCACCCTCCCCAACCAAGAACGATTCCAGAGGTGAACATTCCCAACTCGTCAACTTGCCGGCCGGATATGCGTATTCAGATACATCACTTCCTTGTGCTGAATTCTAGACTCTTGATGCAAGTGCCCAGGATAGCCAGCACGATGTAGATTTTGATCCAGATATGCTGACTGATGAAGAAACATCCACTGGTTGATCCACTATCTGCTGTGTGGTAATGCAGCAAACATCCAGTTTGAAGACCAGAGCAGCCTGTTGAGCGAACCTGCGAGTGATGACGAGCATTGATTGAATTGCACTGGATTTTGGAGATTATTATTATATATTTATATGTATTATTAAAGAACAATGCAGTGATCAAGGGGAAAGTAAATGAAAACGCTAGAAAGGCTACCAAAACAATGTGAATGACGGACTGTGCCAAATCAAATGATTGCATATTGTGGATACACCCATGGCAAAATGAGCGTCAACAGAGCATCAACAAATTTAGGTCATGTAAGTCTGGTAATTAAAAATGATTCAGTTGTGGTTATACATACTCGATGTATTGGCCGCCTGTATTATCAAAATTATAATGACAGACTCCGTACCTCATCTTGAAAATGAGCGTCAACGGAGAGTCAACGATTTTCGGTCGTTCATCCTGGGTAATCACACTGCCGATAGGTTGCAGACTGTCATGAAGGAATCATTCGCCACTTTAATAGGCAAAACAGATTGCGATACCCTCACTGCCCCATCTTGAAGATGAGCGTTGACATATCATCAACAATCATTGGTCGTGTATCTTGGGTAATCTTGGGGTCGACAGGTTGCAAATAGTCATAAACAGAGTATTGGCTGCATTTATAGACAAAAGAGAAAGTGAAACGCTCCCTGCCCCATCTTGAAACTGAGCGGCAATGGAGTGTCAACCATTGTTGGCCTTCCATCATGGTCAATCACAGAACGATGTGGCCGTTAAGGTCTATATACATCGTTTAGACTGTTTTTGAACGCTAAAAGGCTCAAGAATACATAGTTGTACCTCTGTAAGTGGAATAATGTGTCACTGTCCCGGAGGATGAGGTGGGAACATCACGTACATATCTACCAACATAGGCTGCCATATCCTGGTTTATGGATGATTGTGATCAAGCACCACTCATGATACCAAAGATGATAGACCGAAAATAGTTTATGCTGCATTGACGCTCATTTGTAAAATGTAGTAGGGTGCTTGAGTCTGTTTGGTTTGCTCATTAAGGCGGCCAATTAGTCTAGAATGAACTGTGACTTAGCAATGTCAATGTTTGATAATTCGCAGTAGCATATCTGAAGTCAACCATAAATGTGAAGCCCGAAACTCTGAACCAGAGATTGAACCCAACTGGTCTGGCCAAACCCGGCTAAACCCATGGGTTCACGGGTACGGGTCCGGATTTGGCACAGCAAGAGTCAGCGGGTGGGGATTTCGGACACATCTGGGACCCAACCTACCCGTTTTTGCAAACCAAACCCAGACCGCTGGTGGGTTACCCGGACCTGTTGGTAACACTACCTGTTCACGTCAAACCGTGGGTTTGTCAGATTTGGCTGGTCCAGTTGGTTCCAATCTCAAGTTCTGATTTTCGGGTTTGCCTATTTATGGTCGCATTGAGATATTCTACTGTTAATTGCAAAATATTCACTTTGGTATGTTATTGTCTTTGTTTGATGTATTGGCCGCCTTTATAATCAAAAAGAAGACAGAAACGCTCCCTGCCCCATCCTGAAACTGAACTTCAACGCAGTGTCCACGATGTTCGGTCCTGCATCAAGGGTTTGACCTGATGTACCGCACACGAGCATTGAATGTGCCGGCAGTTGTTATGCCAGAAACGGATAAGTTTGCAACCACTCCTGCACCGACAACATTTGGTGAACTTATGTACACCCTTGATATCATCCCCAGAAAGTTGAAAATGCCACAAGGGACTTCTTGGTACGGATGTAGTCATATGACGCTAGCTTCCAGGAAACCACACTCTCAGATACTCATATTATATCTCCCGGCCAATGCGGTACCTGCAATGGTCTCGATTGGGATATTGTAACCCGTTAAACCTGTAAGTTATCACCCCTGCGTATAGCCTCCCAAGCTAATTATAATGCTGGAATCGGATTCGGACAAAGAAATTGTAATCGCTCATTCATCATCAATGGATCAGACGTGTGAATTGCAATTTTTGAAGATGTATCTCCATGAATCGTAATTGGTGTACCGATTTTGCTACTTGTCAGCATTTGCTTGATTTCAGTGACCAAATTGTGAGACATGATGATTGATCGGTGCATGTGCAAGGGTCATATGGGTCATATGACAGTCCTAGACTCCAAACCGAGTTGATTGACGATCAATCAAGTCGATATTGTCCTGCCTGTTTCAGTTGAGCGAGAACGCAAAATCTAAATTCGAGACCAAACTTTCCAACGAAATTTGAGTCAGCGATATCATACGAGTCATAGAAGGAGCGGTCAATGTGTACTGTGATTCTTTATCAATGACCACCATCATGCTGCATTCATTGATACATCTCACCGCATAACTCTGTGCTCAGACCTGGTGCACATTGTCAAGATTTTGAAAATTGCGTATGGTAGGTCATGGAAATCGAGGAGAAGGTGCTGGACAAGGAAAGGTGAGGAAGTTGGGGTGTAGTAATAAAGAATTGGTGGATGGATCTACATGTGGTAAATTGCCAGCCAAAAATGCGGGATTGTGACAGCACTATATCATCCATCACTCAGATAACGTTTGTAGGAGTGGATCAGAAATTGAGAGGCGACAAAGCTTTTGGATGCAACTGAGTATACGAAGAAATGATACATTGGCTGTCAATAATGGCTATATGATCAAGTATATACAATTATTGACCATACAACGACTGTTAGGATGTGTTTATGGTGAGCGTTAACAGAGTGTCAACAATATTCCATTTTACACCTTTGGCAATCAAAGGGCTACATTGTCACATCCATTCAAAGTGAAAGTATTGGTCAACTTGATAGGTACAAAGGGAAGTGACATGCTCATTACCCCATCATGGAAATGAGCGCCAATGGAGTGTCAACAATTTCTGTTCTTGTATCTTGCATAATCCAAGGGCTGTGCAATGGGAGTAGGCTAAAATCGAAGCATTGGCCGCCATTATTGGAAATATTGTTAGTGATGATGCCGCTACTACCTAAAATGAGTATCAACGGAACATAAACGATTTTCGGTGTTGTAAGTAAGGTAATTGGGCAGTGATTTGGTCGCTGTTATGCATACCAAAGGTATTGGCAACCTTTGTGGGGAACACAGAAAGGTAAACAGTCGCTGCCACATTCTGACAATGTGCCTCAATGGAGCGTCAATGATTTATGGTCTTGCATCTTGCATAATTCTAGGGCTGTGCAACAACATTGAGACATGATGGAATTATCGGCCGCCTTTATTGGCAATATTGTTAGTGATGACGTCGCTACCACCTAGAATGAGTCGCAACAGAGCATCAACAATTTTGGGTCTTGTGTCTTGCATAATCCAAGGGCTGTGCAATGGGAGTAACCCATAATCGCATGGATGGCCGCCTGTATTGGCAATGTTGTTAGTGACGATGTCGCAACCGACTAAAATGAGCATCAACAGAGTGTCAACAATTTTTGGTCTTGTATCATGCACAATGCACGGGCTGTGCAACAACATAAACCGATAATCGAAGTATTCGCTGCCATTATTAGCAATATTGGTAGTGCCGATGGCACTACGACCTGAAATGACAATCAACGGAGCGTCAACAATTTTGCGTATTGGATCTTGCACAATTGAAGGGCTGTGCAACAAGAGTAACCTATAATCAGTGTATTGGCCGCCTTCATTGGCAATAATGTTCCTGACGACATCGCTACAACCTACAATGAACATCAATGTATCGTCAACCAATTTTGGTCTTGAATCTTGCATAATCCAAGGGCTGTGCAACAACATCAACCAAATAATTGAAGTATTGGCATCCTGTATTGGCGGTATTGTTACTGACGATGCTGCTACCACGTAAATTGAGCGTCAACTGCATGTCAACAATTTTTGGTCATGTAGGTAAGGTATTTGGGCAGTGATTTGCTTGCTGTTATGCATATCCAACGTATTGGCATTCTTATAAGCAAAAGAGAAACCGACACAGTCACTGCCACATTCTGAAAATGAGCGTCAACGGAGCTTCAAGGATTTTTCCTTTGGTAAGTATGGTAATTGAATGGGAATTTGGTTGCTGCTATGCATAACCGTCGTATCGGCAGCTTTCATAGGCAGAAGAGACAGCAACAGGGTCACTGCCTCATGCTGAGAATGAGCGTCATCGCAGAGTCAACGATGTTTTGTCCTGTAAGTACGGTAATTGACTGGTGATTTGGTCGCTGCTATGCATACCCGATGTATAGGCAGCCATTCTAGGAAAAAGAGACAGCAACACGGTCAACGCCCCATTCTGAGAATAAGCGTCAATGGAGCGTCAACAATTTTCTACTTTGCATTTAGGTAATGTAAGTTCCAATTGATTGCAGACATCTATTGATGAGATATTGGCAGCCTTTAGGGGCCAAAATACCCAGGACACGGTCCCTGCCACATTCTTGAAATGAATGTCAATGCAGCATCAACAATTATTGGTCTTGCATTTTTGGTAATCAAGGCATCGCGCGGATATTCAAGCACATAACCAAACCATTGACAGTCTTGATAGGCCAAAATTGAATATATCAAAGGAAAAACATGGATTTCAAAATAATTGATATTGCAAAGTGCAAAACATGCAAAAACAAATCATTGGCTGTTGAATATGCAATTTTGATAAGATACTATTATCAAACTGCAACAACAAGAGCCTAATGTGAATCTATTGATGGACCCTCTGGGCAACCCACACACAACCCACCAAATTCAGACGGGTTGGGAGTTTTCTATCGAACCGTACCCAAGTTGACGGTTCAGGCGTCATGGAACCCTGGACTGTCCATTTGGTAACGGTTCGGTTCGGTTTGGACCCGGACCTGCATCCAGAGTGACGGTCCAGAACCGTTGCTAACACCGATCATATCCGAGCACCAGTCCACCAACTTCCTGTCCCCAGTCCGCTGCAATTTGTGTATTGAATAGCAGTCCAAAGTTGGGAATTCCGAAATCATCTGATGCATCTCATAGTGAGGTTAATCTGATACTTCTGCACACTCCGCAGATATGGGTCTCTCTCAAATGATGCAATTGTTGTGGAACAGGGCGGACAGATGGCTCTTCGTTGCAATGCTGCAGGTGTAAACGATGGGCTCTGCGAGTATTTCGCTGGTTATCGGTTGTGGATAGAAGGTTGAAAACTTTTGCAGAGTCCATATAGTACCAGCCTTGAAGTGCAAGATGACACAGTGTCTCCTCCATAGAGTCAAGACTGATACACCGGTCATTTCAATTCAGCATCTGCCGTAAGTAAATGACTTTGTTTGTAGTTCGATATGCCTCTTTCACATTGCCGACATGTAGCTGGTCAGAAATATCAGTGGTGAAATTCTCGCCAGAACCCATTCGCTGAATTGACTCTGATATTTGACTGACATGATCCATCTGTGGATATCCAAAATGTATTACATGCTGTTCGATGGTGTTCCGGAGCTCCTGCAGGCCAATTGTCTCCCACCAAGCGTCAGACTCGATCAAGCGGGTGGACAATTCCTCCTTGAACTGCATCTCCTCGTTCGAAGTGATTCAATCGATCTCTCTCTGGAGCTGATTCGCAACGCGGTCCGTATCAGCGACACTCCAGGTGGTGGCTTCAGTCTCAGCAACAGATGGACGGACGTCAAATTCTACAAGCTTGTCCGCGGTCATGTTTGCCACTCCATACACCTCTTCTTCGGCAGCAGTCTTCATTTGAGCAAGTTGTTTCGCGAATATGCTTCTGGGACGGGTTACCTGAGTCCTGACTTCCTCCACTTGGTGTCGCTCATGATGTCTGAATAATGTATTGAAAAGCTTGCATTTGACAGGTGTCACGTGGTGGATTTTGCGCTACAATTACTCTTTTGCCCTCGGCAGATCACCATCAGACCGTTTGGTTGCCACTTGTCGGGCTCTGTTCATGGGCACCTGTAGTTGCCTTCATTTTGTTGGTGTAATTGTTTCAGACCCGTACACCTGGACCAACATGGCAGCCCGGATTTTACGAATCTTTTATTCCCATAACTGATCCGATACTCATGCAAACTTTTCATCCACCTTGGCATTTGCAGAGTTTGACATTTTCTGTTGTCGAATATCACCCTTCTTCTTGTAAAATCGATTCAGTGCATCATCTAGTGCTGTGCGGGATCGATCAGAGTGACTATGTTGGCTGACAAGTAGAGACAATTCACATAATGCCTGCACTGCTCCCATCACCGTTTCATCAGAGAATGTTTCCAATGCTGTTTTCCGGTCATCGTTGGAGTAGTGAAGAATCAGTGCGCAATTCGCTGCGAGTGTTCTGATCATGCCCTGGATCTCATTTCCCTGGCAGGAGCTATATTTCACCAAATCGAATAGTTTGGAAAAGCGCTGGAGGCCTGGATATCGTGGTACCAATGTGAATTGATTGTCAAACCGATCCTTGACATTTTTAGCTTTCACATATTTGAGCAGCCAGTGCAATAAGTGTTTAACTAAACCCAAGAACAGCTGATGCAATTCATCAGGCTGCCAAAGCCGATAGACATTACAGAGAGGGTATTGCCAGAACTGGTTTTAGATTGGATGAACACCAACAGTGTGCAAAACATCGATATTATGTTTGTCCAGCGCATCCGAGTAAACATCCTGATCTCTTTAGTTATCGAATGGTCGAAATGTTGAATGCCCCATCAGAGCACCTTTGAGAATTTTAAACATCAGGCATGAGCCATATGAGACTTGAGCAACAATGACTTGATCTGGATAATCCCTGACCCAGGCAGCCAAAAGAGGATAACATTGTCTGTGGAATCCATCAGCACAATTGCATTTCAATGAGGAGTGAGTTATGTTGAGATTCCGGAGTGGGGACAGCACAGTTCCAACCTTGGAATGCCATGCCTCATCAGTATTTTTGGCTCCTTTCGCGGGACAGGGGTGTTGGACCTATCCTGGCGCAGAGGGAAGCGTACGTCGACTTATGGTGCAGCTGCCAAATTGGTGATGCGTATATTGACTTGTCTATTCATCTATTTGACACGTACACAAGAAGTAGAGTGAATGCCGCTCCGCTGCACAACCCTAATACCACGTGATGACCGCACTCAAAGTCTGCCCCACACTCCTCCAGGGCGGTATCACGACCGTGAAACTAAACCATAAAGAAAACCTAAAGAGATAAACCGTGCCGAGCTCCTCCCAAGCTATCAGCCACGCCCAAAGCTCCTCCGAAACGATCATCCTCCAAAGAAACGAAAAAACTCAGGATCCCACACACTAGCATGGGCTTCGACCTGGACTGGTCAGTCGGCTTCTGCACTCGATTTCCAGTCGACCGCTCCTCGGACGGCGATGATCAGTCCCGCCCCTCTGATGAGAGCCCGCAGGTGCTTCCCATGCACTCCCGAGATTCCTGTCGAGGCCTGCCAATTCCCGTGTGAAAGAGGACTTTTTGGATTTGTCGATCACTACTGGTGGATCGTCCTCATCCTGATCCTCACTCTCATCGCTAGATCCCGCGCGATCCTTCAATTGACCTGCAGAACTACCACCGGATTTACCACAGGCCGCTGGTCGCTGGATCACCGGAGTCAATGTGATTGGTACCAGTATTTCCTGTGTCTTCGGCTCCTCCGGCTCCAAGATGTCCGTATAGGTGTGCTCATTCGGAGTCGTATTCGGTGCTGTGTATCGCTTATCCCTAGATACATCTCTCAACCGATGACCCTTTCTTGCCACATCCACATCGAACCGGAATAAACCTCCAACCTGTGGTGCCACGGCAACAAGACTTCCTTGACCTCGATTGTCATATATCTTGATTCCGTAGCCATTGACAGGGACAATCTGTAGTCCCCGATCCATAAGCCTTGATTGGGAGAGCGAGTTGTGTGCCCCTTCCAGATGGAGTACATCCCTTACAACTACTTCATTCACTCGGCGGTATCCTGGCAGCCGAAAACTCAATCGTACATCCCCATGTCCGATGGCCTTGCCCACTGCCCTTCCCGCAAAATCGCCAATCTCCCGCTGGTCCTTCATGGTGAATCCCATATACCGAGCGAACTTCCTTCGGTCTCCACAAACGTGAGAGGTGGAGGCACAATCCAACTACCAACTCTCCTTTGATGGGGCCGTGTTTCCGCGGGTATCTGTCACCCAGTAGTTTTCGATTGTAGTCGTCATCTCCGCCGAATCCCTGGCGGTGATGGTATCATCCTTGACCTTCGCTGCGGTTTTGGTGCTTTCCTTCGTGATGGGAGGATCACCGCGTTTCATGCTCGGGCAGTTTCAAACCTTATGCCCTTCCTTATGGCAATAAAAACATGTCGGTTTGCCCTTGTGATCCTGATCCTCGTCACTCTCATCACCTTTCCAGCTCTTCCTGCATTTGCATTTTCCTTTGCCATTGCCTTTGGCATTTCCTTTCGCAAACAGTAGGGATTCCTGCCCAAGGCCATTCTCACGCTTGATCGTGGCCTCCTTCTCGACCAACTTGATCACAATCTCATCTAGCGTGAGCGTCCCCGTCGCATTCTTGTCCATCATCAACTCAAGAAAGAACTGCCAATCCTCATTCCTCGGAATACTGCGCAGGAGGTGAAACAGGTGCTCCTCGTCGGTCATCTTTGTGCAGGTCCTTGTCGCATCCAACGACGATGGTCCGGAACAGAGATTGTAGTCCTTTACCTTCTGGTCGATTCGTAAAGCGTAAGTCTCAATATCGTCAAAATCCTCGAGCCTTATCCCTAACAGCTCCTCCCGGATCTGAAAGACCTTGAACTTCAACTTCCCCTTGTACGCTGTCGCCAGCTTTTCCCAAAGTGTCCGCGCATCCGTGGTCTCCATGTACGATGCCTGAAGCCACGGCTCCATGCCGAGCAGAATCGTTGATCGCGCAGTACCATGTTATTTTACCCAGTCTTTGACTGCAGCCCGATGTGCCAATTTCTCCGCTGCGGTAGCATCCTCCGCCGGATCCTAGGGCCGCTCATCCTCCCCTGTGACTATACCGTAGACCTGCTTCTGCTCCACAAGGAGCGCCATCTCCCCTGACCATTGCTTGTAGTTCGACCCATTGAACTTCGCAATCGTTATGCCGGTAGAAGTCATCGTGAGGATGTCAGTGTCAAAGGCGTCAATTATACTCCGCTGCTCATCAAGACACGTCTCCTCCGTAAGTCGCGATTCATAATTACCAAAAATACGATGCGACCGGGCTCATGACCTGTTGGACCTATCCTGGCGCAGAGGGAAGCGTAAGTCGACTTATGGTGCAGCTGCCAAATTGGTGATGCGTATATTGACTTGTCTATTCATCTATTTGACACGTACACAAGAAGTAGAGTGAATGCGGCTCCG